>SAMEA104315425__coassemble_652_pt1 | contig 27376 bp, 26 predicted proteins | sample SAMEA104315425__metabat2_low_PE_026 | metagenome-assembled genome bin SAMEA104315425 (sample SAMEA104315425) | gut metagenome | biome: Monkey gut; feature: monkey-associated habitat; material: faeces | place: China | collected 2013
TTTGTATTTTAGGAGTCATGAAAATATGTTACAAACATTTTTTTACCATTTCGGGATTATTAATAGCTAAATCTAGTAGTCTGCTGAGAATACCTGTATAGCCCTTTCCTAAAAGTTTTGCTCTTTTTATGGTGTCAGGAGATAGCCTCAATGATATAACCTGTTTTTTCTTTTCAGCCCGTTGAGCCCGTGCCTGTTGGGCAAACATTAGATATTGTTCATCAGTTAATTCAGGGCAGTCATCATCATAGACAATAGGAAACTTTGCGGCTTCGTTGATGCGCCTTTTCTGTTCATCAGTTGGTTTCTGTCCAATTTTTACCACCATTCTTTCAATTGCCATAATAAAGCCTCCTTTCTCGTGCATTAGCAAGTCTGGCTGATATGAGCCTAGTTGCATTATGCTCTGGTCTTTCAGTATAAACAACAAAAAGAACCTTATCTACCTTGCCGATTCCTATGTAACGCTCCTCCTCGTCACTATGTAGTTCATCGTAGAATTCTAGCATATTGCTATCTGCAAATATCAGGCCGGCATCTTGAAAGCTAATGCCGTGTTTTCGTTTGTTGATTTCATTTTTTTGGTCATCCCATTCAATTATACGTCCGTCAATATCTGTTATCATAAATTCAGTATATCATAATGTAATACTTTATTCAATACAAAATATATTAGATATTGTATTCTAATTCAAATGCTGATAAAATTCTGATTTGCCGAATACATCAATTATCTATACACTTCTCGTAGTCATGGCATATACCCTTACAGGCACGCTCGCGCTATATTGATGTGCCTCACGCTGCTAAACTCATTTAATCACATGAAAAGCTTCACGATGTTCATCTTTTCATGGCTTAAATTCGTTAAGAAGCGAGGCACATCGATATACCTGTTAAGGGTATATGTCATGCCTTCTACTTTGTGTATTCATCGCAACTTCCCGCTTTGGCACTGTTTGTAACTTTGACGTGTTTACCGGAATAGAACAGCAGATGATAGTACCCGAAGAAAACCCTTGCTAAGCCTCGGTGCTTAATGAGTTCAAGCCGTAAGGCGCAGCTAGGAGCGGGCAATATGCCAGCGACATATTGCCCGGGATAAAGTGACCGCTGTGTCACTTTATTCCGCGATGAGCGATATTTAGTTCAGACTGTTTCGGCTGTGGATATTTAGATAGAATCGGAAAATCACGATGATTCGGCAACAGCCGGAGGGGCATGACACTTTTGCGTCGGGAGACTCTTGCTTTTGCGTAGCAAAAGTGGCCCGGTGGCACTCTCTATCATTGCGGTCTCTGTGAATTGGCTCAGCGACAAGCGGTATTACTGCGTAAAGATAAACCTTCAGTTAGGGTCATTAAGTCGGACAGAGCAAAAGTCGTTATGACCGCAGGCTGTATATCGAAAACCTTTGACATATCAAATTATATTTACAACTCTAGGGAGAGAGGTAACTCGATAAATCAGAATTTGTTGGTAATGGTGCCTGTAGCGATATGAATATACATTTTGTTTTTGTCTTGTGGTATAATCATCAGTAATGATGATTATGAATATGCAACCTCATATAGAAGGCAGGTGATTATATGTTAGAGAATAAGCTGGGGATAATAGATGCAGTGGAGTTGGCTAGGCAGGAGGAACGGCTTAGCAAAAAAAGAGCCTTGGAGATGTTTGAAAGTGGTTTTTTGGATAGTTTGGAGCCTGGTACTTTTAGCTGTCTGTCAGCAATCCACAAAAAGCTTTTTGGTGATATATATGATTTTGCTGGAGAAATTAGAACAGTAAATATTGCTAAGGGAAATTTTCGTTTTGCCCCTGTAATGTACTTAAAGGAAGCCTTAAAGAGTATTGAAAAAATGCCTCAGCAAAGTTTCCAGCAAATTGTGGAAAAATATGTAGAAATGAATGTAGCTCATCCTTTTCGGGAGGGAAATGGCCGCAGCACCCGCATATGGCTCGATTTAATGCTGAAAAAGGAAATTCAGCAGGTTGTGGATTGGAGCAAGGTGGATAAAGAGGATTATCTACTGGCTATGGAGCGCAGTCCGGTAAAGGACATTGAGATAAAATTTCTCTTGCACAATGCCTTAACCAATCAGATTACAGACCGAGAAGTTTATATGAAGGGCATAGACCATAGCTATTATTACGAAGGCTATACTTTATATAAAACTAGTCAGTTGGAAAATAACTAATACGTAAAAAGCTCCTGAAATGGCAGGTTAAGCCAATTCAGGAGCTTTTTGATGAAACTTTTTAGTTTTATTTATGCATTGGCCTTGCGGAATTTCTCCATAAAGTCAGCCAGTTTCTCACAGCCTTCATAAGGCATAGCATTGTAGATAGATGCACGCATACCGCCTACAGAACGATGGCCCTTAACGCCACCTAGCTGCTGCTCCAGAGCCTCAGCTACAAACTTCTTTTCCAGCTCCTCATTAGGAAGACGGAAGGTCACGTTCATAAAAGAACGGCTATCCTTGTCAGCATGACCAGCATAGAAGCCATTGCTGTTATCAATAGCATCATATACCAAAGCAGCCTTCTTCTTGTTGCGCTCTGCCATAACCTCCAGACCGCCCTGTGCCTTTATCCACTTGGCAGTTTTGCCTACCATGTAGATGCCAAAGGCAGGTGGAGTATTGTAGAGGGAATTTTTCTTGTAATAGGTATCATAACGCAGCATAGTAGGCAGATTCTCAGGGCTCTTTTCCAGCATGGAGCGTCTAGCAACTACCAGAGCAACACCAGCAGGGCCAAGATTCTTCTGCACGCCTGCATAAATCAGGCTGAACTTGGAGAAGTCCAAAGGACGAGAAAGAATATCAGAGGACATATCAGCAATCAATGGTACCTTGCCAGTTTCAGGAATGTAGTGATATTCAGTACCATAAATGGTGTTGTTGTAGCAAACATGGAGATATGCGGCATCATCGCTAAGCTTGATTTCTTCCTGAGTAGGAACATGCTTAAAATTGACATCCTTGCTGGAAGCAGCTACGTAGCCACGGCCCAGAATCTCAGCTTCCTTGCAGGCCTTGGAGGCAAAGCTGCCAGACAGTACATAGTTACCACGCTTTTCAGGGGTAGCAAAGTTCATAGCCACCATGTCAAACTGCATGCTGGCACCACCCTGAATAAAGAGAACCTCATAATCATCACCAAGTCCCATCAGTTCCAGAATATCAGCCTTGGCCTGATTGTGTACTGCATCATAGGCAGGAGCACGATGGCTGATTTCCAAAATGGACATGCCGGTGTTCTGGAAATTCAGGAACTCAGCCTGAGCCTCCTTGAGCACCTCCAATGGCAGCATGGATGGACCTGGGTTAAAGTTATAAATACGATTTGCTTCCAAAATAATAACCTCCTTGGGTTCTAGTTCACAATTTATAACGAGATAGCCTATATCCCCCGTTGGGGGGACATAGGGCCATATTTATTAGTTAGCGTCGAAAAGGATAACCTTAGCGCCAAAGATGCCTTCCATAGAAGTAATCAGCTTGATAACATCCTTTGGTACATCCTTGTCCAAGGTAAGAATCATGAGGCTGGTGCCTTCAACACTGGTAGTACCTACCTGCATGCTGGAAATATTTACACCAGCAGCACCCATAATGGAACCAACCTGACCAATAACACCAGGACGGTTGATATGAGGGCAAATCAGGATGCAATCGTGTGGATCCAAGTCAACGCGGTTGTCGTCAATCTTTATGATACGGCCCTTGTCACCAAAGAGAGTACCCTGTACGCTGACAGTCTTTTGAGCAGTATAGGCAGTAACAGTAATGGTGCTGGCAAAGCGCTCAGTATCCTTATCCTGAATTTCGCTGATTTTCAGGCCGCGTTCCTTGGCCAGACCAGGAGCATTAACATAGTTAACGGTCTTTTCCATCTCAGAATCCAGCATACCCTTTACTACAGCAGTAGTTACCATCTTAGTGTTTACATCAGCAATATCGCCATTGTAGGTAACCTCCAGCTTCTTGATAGCGCCATCAGCCAAAGCACGAACTGCACAGCCCAGACGCTCAGCCAAATCGAAGTAAGGCGTAATAACATTCATAACCTGCTGGGAAACAGGAGCCATGTTTACAGCAGTCATAACAGGCTCACCGTGGAGAGCAGCCTTGATACCCTGGGCTACATCTACAGCTACACCAATCTGAGCCTCTATAGTGGAAGCGCCCAGATGAGGGGTAACATAGAGGCCTGGAACACCAAGCAGTGGATGGTCAGCAGGAATAGGCTCACTGGTAAATACATCAATAGCAGCCCCAGCTACCTGACCGGAGAGAACAGCCTCCCGCAAATCCTCTTCGTTAATAATACCGCCACGGGCACAGTTAACAAGACGAACGCCCTTCTTCATGCGAGCCATAACATCCTTGTTAATCATATTGCGGGTGGTATCAGTAAGGGGCATATGAACGGTAATAAAATCAGCCTTTTCAATAACCTCATCAAAGGTACCAACAGTAACGCCCATATCCTTGCAGCGTTCCTCATTGATATATGGATCGTAACCGATAACCTTCATGTCAAAGGCCAAAGCACGCTTGGCTACACCGCTGCCGATACGGCCCATGCCGATAACACCCAGAGTCTTGCCTTTCAGCTCAACACCGGTGTATTTTTTGCGGTTCCACTCGCCCTTCTGGAGAGTTTCATTGGCAATAGGAATATGACGAGCCATAGCCATCATCATGGCAAAGGTATGCTCAGTGGCAGCAATGGTATTACCGCCTGGAGAATTAATAACAATAATGCCCTTGTCGGTGGCAGCAGCAACATCAATATTATCTACACCTACACCGGCACGGCCAATAATCTTCAAATTCTTGGCAGCTGCAATAACCTCAGCAGTTACCTTGGAGGCAGAGCGGACAATCAAAGCATCATAGTCCGGAATAATAGACAGCAGCTCCTCAGCGGGCAGCTTGTCACGAACATCACAATCAAATTCGTCCTTCAAAATGTCTACAGCCATCTGGGAAACGCCATCTGCGATTAAAACCTTCATCATACATCCTCCTAAAATAAAAACAGCTTCGCCCCATAATTGGGGCGAAGCATAAACTCCACGGTACCACCCAAATTACACCACAAGGTGCAACTCAAAGCTGCTGTATCGGGCTAGCCCGTCCGGCTCTTCGTCGGCCTCTCCAAGGTGGACAGCTATTTCACTTACACCGGCTCACACCAGCCGCCGGCTCTCTGGGTTAAGAAAAATAACCTTTTCCTCTTCATCAAGTTAATGTATTTCAAAGCGTTAAGGGAATTATAATTTATACATGGGGAAAAGTCAAGTGTATTTTTCAGAAATACGAAATTTTCTTTTGTCAGAATATTATTTGCTATTTAAAAAGAACAAATCCAAGGTAATTCGCAAAAAACTGATTTTAGACTGGGGTTTTCATTGTTATTTTTTTTCCTACATGCTATCATTAATTAGTTAAGTAAAATTGTAAAATGACGGAGGGGTTATTTATGAAAATAGATGGTTTAGGTACTAGGCCTACACTGGCCTCCAGAAATATGGATGCCGGTCACAGAGCAGCCTCTCTGGAGGGAGATTTTGCCTCAGAGCTGGAGGATCAGCAGGGGGAAATGTCTCGTGAGCAGCTGCAGCAAATGCTGGACAAGATTGATGAGCAGGGACAGCGCCTTACCAAGACACCTACCTATGAAGAATTGAAGTCCTATCGGGGATTAATCAAGAACTTTGTTGGCACGGTGGTTTCTCAGATGTATTCTGTCAATACTCAGGCAGGTTGGGACAGAATGGGCCGGCAAAAGGTATATACTACTGTCCGGAAAATTGACCGGGAGCTGGAAAATATGGCAGAGAAAATCCGTCTAGGCCAGACCACGCAGTTGGATATTCTAGCCAGTCATGATGCGATTCGCGGTATGCTGGTAGATTTGTATATGTAGGCCTTGCTGTTATGAATATGCAGTGGAACAATATTGTAGGTCACAAGCAGGTTATAACTCAGCTGTGCTTAATGCAGCAGGAGGATAGAATCCCCCATGCCATGCTGTTTTGCGGTACAGATGGGGTAGGCAAATCTCTGGTGGCAGAGGCCTTAGCGGCGGCCATACTATGTCATGCTCCTGTTAACAATCAGGCCTGTGGTCATTGCAAGGCTTGTCAAGCTTTGGCCGCTGGCACTCATCCGGATTTTTTCCAGATTCAGCCGGAAAGCGAAACCAAGGCAGCACCTGCCATTCGGATTGAGGCGGTTAGAAAGCTGCAGGAGGAGATAGCCCGTATTCCTCTTTTGTCAGAACGGCGGATGGTTATTATGCAGGAGGCAGACAAAATGAATGAGGCTGCTGCCAATTGCCTGTTGAAAACCATTGAGGAGCCTTCGGGACAGATTGTGTTTATCCTGCTTACTAGCAGGCCATCAGCCTTGCTGGATACTATTATTTCCCGTTGTATGCGGGTGGAATTTGGCATTCTTCAACCAGATGAGCTGGTGGCAATATTGCACCAGCAGGGAATAGAGGAGCCTTTGGCTGGCAAATTGGCCTCTATTGCCGATGGCAGTGTGTCAAAGGCACTGGCCATGCAGGATGAGGAGCTGTTGAATTTGCAGTCTCAGGCCTTTGACCTGGCTTCGGCGGCAGGCACTCTTGGGGTGGAACAGCTTTTGCAGCTGGCCAAGGAAATGTCCGGTCACAGTCGGGAAAGGCTGATTCAGTGGCTAGGCTTCTTAGCCATGATTTACCGTGATTTGCTGATGCTGTACAGTGGCAGCGGCCTGCCCTTGTACAATCAGTCAGATATAGATAGATTGTCCTCCTTGCTGAACAAATACCATCAGCAGGAGCTTTTGCAGCTTTTGCAATTGGTGCAGGATTACCAGAAGCGATTGGGCAGCAATGTAAATACTCAGCTTTGCCTGGAGGGCTTTCTCATTAGAATAAATAATTATTTGGAGGAATAAATGCAGACAGTTGTAGGAGTCCGTTTCAAGCGGGCTGGTAAGATATACTATTTTAGTCCGGGGAAACTGGACATTAAGCTAAATGACAATGTTATTGTGGAAACAGCCAGAGGGCTGGAATTTGGCACAGCCGTTATAGGGCCACGGGAGGTTCCTGATGGTGATGTGGTACTGCCCCTGAAGGTGGTACAGCGGCTGGCTACAGATGCAGATAAAGCCAAGGTGGAGGATAATGCCCAGCGCCGGGACGAGGCTTTCCGTCTTTGTGAGGAAAAAATTGCCGCTCATGGCCTGCCTATGAAGCTGGTGGATGTGGAATATACCTTTGATGTAAATAAGATTATTTTCTATTTTACAGCTGATGGCCGCATTGATTTCCGGGAGCTGGTTAAGGATTTGGCAGCTATTTTCCGCACTCGTATTGAGCTGCGGCAGATTGGTGTGCGGGATGAGGCCAAGCTTATGGGTGGCATTGGCTGCTGTGGCCGTCCTTTGTGCTGTCATAGCTTTTTGGGTGAATTTGACCCAGTTTCCATTCGTATGGCCAAGGAGCAGAATTTGTCCTTGAATCCAACGAAGATTTCCGGTATCTGCGGTCGTTTGATGTGCTGTCTGAAATACGAGAGCAATTGCTATAACGGTAAATGCAACAAACGGAAGAAAATCAAGCCTCCTGTACAGGGCAGCAAGGTTATTACCGCCGAAGGCGAGGGCAAGGTTATCAATCTGAATATGCAGCGCCGTTCTGCTACCATCCTGCTGGATGACCGCAAGACTATTGTGGCTTCCTGGGAGGATGTTATTGAGAAGGACAGCGAGGATATGCAGTGAGCCAGGTGCAGGATTGGTCCCAGGTCCCCTTGGGGCCGGAGGAACGGTTGGACGACCTTCTTTGGGGTGGCAGACATATTATTCAAAATACCAATCAGTTTTGCTTCTCCATAGATGCTGTATTGCTGGCCCATTACCCTAAATATCATAGCAATTGGCGGGTTTTTGACCTAGGCACCGGCACAGGAGTTATGCCCCTGTTGATTGCCGATGAGGTAAAGGAAATTCACGCCTTGGAAATCAATCCGGTTATGGCCGCCTTGGCTCAGCGAAATGTAAAGCTCAATGGGCTGGAGGACAAAATTCATGTGGCCCAGGGGGATTACCGTCAAATCGGCCAGCTGTATCAGCGGGAAAGCTTTGACTGCGTAATTGTTAATCCACCCTATAGGCCAGTTCAGCAGGGCACTATTAGTGCCCTAGAGGGAGTAGCAACAGCTCGCCATGAGGTTACGGCAACTTTGGAGGATGTGGTGGCTGCGGCTCGTTATCTTCTAAGATTTAGAGGCAGATTTGCTATGGTGCATTTGCCTGAAAGATTGGGGGAAATCATGGTGGCTATGGCCAAGCATCAGATACAGCCCAAAAGATTGCAGCTGGTACAGCCCAAGCCACATAAGGAATCCAATCTTATGCTTATAGAGGGCGTGGTAGGGGCTGCTCCTGGTGGCCTAAAGGTAGAACTGCCCTTGATGGTACACAAGGAAGACGGCAGCTATACTGAGGAAATTTTAGCTATATACAATATGAAGAAATAAGGAGATTTTGCTTTGATGTCAGAAGAAAACAGGGGGCGTCTTTATCTGTCAGCAACCCCTATTGGCAATCTGGAGGATATGACCTATCGGGGAGTACGGATGCTGGCAGAGGCAGATTTGATTGCTGCCGAGGATACCCGCCATACCCGCAAGCTATTATCCCATTATGATATACATACACCTGCTACCAGTTATCACGAGCACAACAAGCTAACCAAGGGACCGGAGCTGGTGGAAAAAATGCTATCTGGTGCTGTGGTGGTTTGCGTAAGTGATGCAGGTCTGCCAGGAATTTCAGATCCTGGAGCTCACTTGGCTCAGCTGGCTATAGAGGCAGGGATACAGGTAAGTCCTTTGCCGGGAGCTAATGCTGCTTTGTCTGCCTTGATATGTTCAGGTTTGGATACCACCGCCTTTACCTTTTATGGATTTTTGCCAAAATCCAGCAAAAAAAGACGGGAACTGCTGGAAAGAATAAAATGTTCTCCAGAAACCCTGATTTTTTATGAGGCTCCTCATCATCTCAAGGAAACTCTTAAGCAATTATGTGAAGCCCTGGGGGAGGAAAGGCCGGCAGCAGCAGCTAGAGAACTGACCAAGCACTATGAGGAATTTAATCGTCGCAGCTTAGGGGAGTTGCTGGACTATTATCAGGCTAACGAGCCTCGAGGTGAATTTGTCTTGATAATTTCCGGCTATGATGCAGAAAAGGCCGCCTCTACTCAGCAGGCAGAGGAAGTAACAGATCCGGTTCAGATGGTTGAAGCCTTTGAACAGCAAGGACTTTCCAGGAAGGAAGCCATGCGGGAGACAGCAAAAAAATTAGGCATTAGCCGTCGGGATGTATATAATATATTGTTGAAGGCTTAGCAATTGTCATTTACTGTGAATATACTAACAAGGCAGGACATAGCCCTGCCTCTGTGAATCTTATATATTAGGAGGTCCTATCGTTGGATAAGAAAAGTTTTTATATTACCACCCCAATTTATTACCCTAGTGCCAAGCTTCACATTGGCCACGCTTACTGCACCACCATTGCAGATTCTGTAGCTAGATTTCATCGTTTGGCAGATGAGGAGGTTTTCTTTCTGACAGGCAGTGATGAGCATGGTCAGAAGATTCAGCAGAAGGCTGAGGAGCAGGGCATTACGCCAATTGAATATGTAAATCCTATCGTAGCAGGTTTTCAGAATCTCTGGAAGCTGTTGAATATTTCCAATGACGATTTTATCCGCACCACAGAGAAGCGTCATGAAAAGGTGGTTCAGGAGGTATTCCGCCGTATTTATGCCAAGGGGGATATTTACAAGGGCGCCTATACCGGCCTTTATTGTACTCCATGTGAAAGCTATTGGACTGAGCATCAGCTGGATGAAAATGGCTGCTGTCCAGATTGTCACCGTCCTGTACAGGAGGTTTCTGAGGAGGCATATTTCTTCAAAATCAGTAAGTATGCCGATCGTCTTCTGAAATATATTGAAGAAAATCCAGATTTTATCCAGCCTGTATCCCGTCGCAATGAGATGATTAACTTTATTAATCAGGGCATGGAGGATCTGTGTATTTCCCGTACCTCCTTTGATTGGGGGATTCCAGTACCTATTGATGATAAGCACGTTATTTATGTATGGTTTGATGCTCTTACCAACTACTTAACCCCTATTGGTTATTTGGATGATCCAGAGAAATTCCAGAAGTTCTGGCCAGCCAATATTCATCTGGTAGGCAAGGAAATTGTTCGTTTCCATTCCATTATTTGGCCATGTATTTTGATGGCCTTGGATTTGCCACTGCCAAAGCAGGTATTTGGCCACGGCTGGCTGGTCGTAGATGGCACCAAAATGTCCAAATCCATTGGCAATGTAGTAGATCCAATCGGCTTGATTGAGGAATTTGGTGCAGATGCTATCCGCTATTTCCTGCTTAGAGAAATCAATCTGGGCCAGGATGGCAATTTCTCCAGAGATGCTTTGATTCAGCGCATCAACTCTGATTTGGCCAATGACTTGGGTAATCTGCTCCATCGTACCTTGAACATGGTAGGCAAATTCCAGCAGGGGGTAGTTTTGGCACCAGAGGGACGCTCTGAAATTGATGCTTCCTTGATTGAGGATGCCATGAGCACTGTAAAGACCTTTGCTGATGATATGAACAGTATGAAAATCAGCCATGCCATTAAGGCGGTTTGGGCCTTTATCAGCCGTGCTAATAAGTACATTGATGAAACTGCTCCTTGGGCTTTGGCCAAGGATGAAAGCAAAAAGCAGGAGCTGGCCAATACCATGTACAATCTGGTAGAGGCTCTCCGGGTTATCAGCGGCCTGATTTACCCTTATATGCCAACCACCGCTGGCAAGCTGTGGCAGCAGCTTAACCTGCCTGGCACCATTGAGGAACTGCGTCTGGCTGATATTGAAAAGTGGGGCGGCACTCCAGCCAATATGCATATTGGCCAGGCTCAGCAGCTTTTCCCTCGTATTGAGGTGGAAAAGGTGGAACAGCCGGTTAAGGAAGCTAAGAACAAGGCTGAGAAGCAGAAGTCCAAGAAGGATAAGCAGAAGGAAAGCCAGCCAGAGGGTGAGATTTCCATTGATGATTTTGCCAAAATCCAGCTGCGAGTAGCCAAGGTGCTGGAGGCTGAGGCTGTGCCAAAGGCTGACAAGCTGTTGAAGCTGAAGATTGACCTAGGTGATGAGCAGAGAGAGCTGGTTTCTGGTATTGCCAAGCAGTACAAGCCGGAGGAACTGGTGGGCAAAAACGTTATTGTAGTTGCCAATCTAAAGGCTGCCAAGATTCGCGGTGTAGTATCTCATGGCATGGTATTGGCTGCTTCTGCCGGGGATGATTTGCAGCTGGTAACAGTGGATATGCCTGTAGGAAGCGTGGTTCGCTAATGGCAGCTGTAACAGAGGCTATGGTGGCTCAGCTAGGCAAGGATTTAGGTCAGGCCAAGCTGATAGATACCCATGTCCACATTAATGTAGAGCATTTTGCTGAGGATAGAGATGCAGTTGTGGAGAGAGCAGCTCAGGCTGGCCTGAGCCATATTGTGAATATGGGGGACTCCATGGAGTCCTCCCAAAGCTCTGTGGATCTTACCAAGGCATATCCTATGGTTTATACTGGCGTGGGGATTCATCCAGAGGAAGCCCATTCTATGACTCAGGCCGATGAAGACCAGCTGGCTGGCTGGGGTGCCTTGCCCAAGGTGGTAGGCATTGGGGAAATTGGCTTGGATTATTACTGGGAAAAGGATGGGGACAAAAGACAGCTGCAGCGGGAGCTTTTTATTCGTCAGCTGGATTTGGCTCGTCAGCTTCATTTGCCAGTATGTGTCCACAATCGTGAGGCTCATGGGGATACCATGGAAATTCTCCGCAAGGAGGGCAAAGGCATAGTAGGCGTAATGCATTGTTTCTCTGGTAGTCTGGAAATTGCTCAGGAGCTGGTGAAAATGGGCTGGTTTATTGGGGTAGATGGGCCATTGACATTCAAAAATGCCGCCAAATTGCCAGAAATTGTGCAGAAGCTTCCTTTGGAGCGAATTGTGGTGGAAACTGATTGCCCTTATATGGCACCAGTGCCTATGCGAGGGAAGCGAAATGAACCTGCCTTTGTCTATCATGTGGCAGCCAAGCTGGCACAACTCAGGGGAGAATCACTAGAGAAGGTGGCCCGCCAGACCACGGCTAATGCGCTGGAGCTATATCCAAAGCTAACCCTGTAATTTGTATATTGTACAGTATTGCTTAGATGGTTGCAGAATTTTCTCTAAAGTGATATAATAAGTACATAAAAAGAGACAGCTGATGTTTCGTAGCGTCAGCTCCTCGGTTTGATGTTAGGAGCCGACCACTGCAAAAGGGTCGGCTCGTTGCGTGTGCAGAAACTCCTGACTATATGATGTTGGGAGTTTTTCTTTTGGCATTTTTGCACAAAATCTCCTCATTTTTGGTCTGAAAAAATCAAAATATTCTCAAAGTGGTGTACAGGCCCAAAATCCCCGTGATTACTGACTTTTTACTGTGATAAAACCCGTTAAAATTCCTTTAAAGTGGGAGAGACTTCCTTGAAAATTTGACATAGAGGCCATTTTGTGATATAGTATCCTTCGTAATTTAATAAGGGGGTATTTAATGACCTTAAAGAAACTATATGTCCGATGTAGGAAGGATGTCCGGTATCCTATCAGCATAGGACTCATGTGCGGTACAATGATGCTTTCTGGTTTCATTTCCAACCGACATGTAACAATAGCAGTGGATGGCCAGCAGCTGGAGCTGAATACACCTTATAAGGCACCAATGAACATCCTTAGTCAGGCCGGTGTAGACCTGCGAGAGGGTGATGAGTATTCCTTCTCCCATAACGAAAAGGGAGAGGTACTGACCGTCAATCGTGCTGCAACTATTACCATTGATTACAATGGTACAGAAGATAAAATTTTAACCTGCCAGCCAACAGTAGGAGAAGTCATGGAAAACTATGGCTATGTTGGCAATGGCTACGAGGTCGCAGAGGGGCTGGATGCCGCTGTTGTAACCGGTATGACCATCCATGTAAAGGATGTGCCGGTAGCACCGCCTGTAACAGTGAATACTGTTAGCACCAATCATGGTGATATGACCTACGCAAGCTGTTTATCAATGGAGGCTAGTGCCTATCTGCCATCTGATGGCAATGGAGCAGGCATTACCGCCACAGGAGATATTGCTAGACGAGGAATCGTGGCTGTAGATCCTGATGTGATTCCCCTGGGCACCAGAGTATATATTCCAGGCTATGGAACTGCTGTGGCTGCTGATACAGGTGGAGCTATCCGTGGAAATAAAATAGATTTGTGCATGGAAAGCTACGGCGAGGCAATTGATTTTGGCCGCCGGTCGGTAGAAGTATACATCCTAAATTAAATAACCGGATAACTGTTGTATAACAGTAAGAAGCGGGGAATAGTACAGGCAGAACAGCCCTTTACTAGTCCCCGCTTCTTATTTGTAGGGATAATATTTTTGGGTAAGTTGTGATGTTTTTGAGGAAATTTACAAATTGTCCCTATAGGTATAATTGACTATTGTTCAATAAAAATTTACAAAAATACAACATTTAAGTGTATAGGTAAAAATTTCCATATATTTTTTTGTATTGAAAAAAACATTTTTATAGCGTACAATGTTATATAAGGATAAGAGGCTCTCTAGGAGGAGAGTCTTGCATAAGGATGTTACAATGGTGCAGAAATTTATCTGTATCAGTCATTTTTAGTTGGGAGCTTATTATATGGAAATGGGACAGGAGGATTTGCTTGCGTTAACAGAAAACGTAATCAATGATTATCTGCAAGAGGGTTCAATTGAGGGATTATCTTTATTGATGGATCCGGATATTATAGCCTATAGTCACTTAAATGTGAACTATGTGCGGGGAGATTGGAATGTAAGGCAGTTTTTGAACCGAGAGTATGAGCGTTTGTCGCCTCTCTCCCTGAATCGCTGCAAGATGCGCTGCACCATGACTGGTGAGGGGGCATCTGTTGTGGCGCGCCTAATACTTACCTGTACCAAGGCCAAAAATTTAATCTTTATGAATATAACTGTTATGTACAAATTTCAGGAGGATGATTGCCCTGTTATTACAGGTATTCATATTGACCGGGATTATCGCCATGAGAATACCTATAGGTCTGTTAACCAGGGCAAGCTGAACGGGGTTGTGGTGGATTATCTGGCTACCTATGATGAGTTGACAGGTATCTACAACAAGCAGGCTTTTTATGCCAAAACCAAAGAAATGCTTTTGGACAATCCGGACAAGAATTTTGATTTATTGCGGATAAATATTGAACGCTTCAAGGTGCTGAATGATCTTTTTGGCGAGTCTACCGGAGACAAACTGTTGCGGTATATAGGCAAGTTCCTGAAAGAAATCAATTTGCCTCTCTGTGTCAGCGGTAGATTATATGCAGATAATTTTGTTGTCTGTTATGAGGCAGGCAAGGGTGATTCCCGTCGCATGATTAATACACTGCAGATGGTGGCAGACAGTTTTGCTATTAACAATCGCACCATTCTCAGCTTTGGCCTTTATCGCATTGATGATAAAACCCTGCCTGTAAGTGTAATGTGTGACCGTGCCAATATGGCTCTCTGGAAAGCCAAGGGCAATTTCAAGAATCCATATTGTGAATATGATGAAAAAATGCGTCAGCAGGTGCTGAAGGAGCAAAAAATCATCAATGCTATGGAAATGGCTATTCAGAATAAGGAGTTCACCTTGTATCTCCAGCCAAAATATGACATAGAAAAAGGCACCATTATAGGTGCCGAGGCTTTGGTGCGCTGGATTAGCCTGGAAAATGGCTTTATTTCTCCAGGAGATTTTATTCCAGTATTTGAAAATAATGGCTTTGTTTATGAGGTGGACAAATTCATTTGGGAGGAGAGCTGCCGTTATCTGCGGAAATGGCTGGATGAAGGCCGGGAGGTACATCCTATATCTGTTAATGTATCTCGCATAGATCTCTACGATCCCAAGCTGGTACAGCATCTGGTGGATTTGCGAGAAAAATACCAGCTGCCATCACAGTATTTGGAGCTGGAAATTACAGAAAGTGCTTATACAGAGGATCCAGAGCAGATTATTACCATTACCCGCCAGCTGCGGGAGGCAGGCTTTGTGATTCTCATGGATGATTTTGGTACAGGTTATTCCTCCTTGAATATGCTGAAGGATATCCAGATTGATGTGTTGAAGCTGGATATGGGCTTTTTGAAAAGCTCGGATTATTCTGCCAAGGGTGGCAATATTCTTACAGCTATTCTCAAAATGGCGGAAAGCCTGAAGATGCAGACCATTGCTGAGGGTGTGGAGACCAAGGAGCAGGTAGAGTTCCTGAAAAGTATTGGTTGTAAATATGTTCAGGGCTTCTACTATTCCAAGCCATTACCTGTTGGCGAATTTGAGAAATTAATCTAAACTAAAAATATCCCCCGGCCTTTGGCCGGGGGATATTTGCGTGGCTAGTGTATTTACAGGAAATAAGCAAATAGAGCAGCTACAATAAAACCAGGGCCGTAGGGAATGTAATCCTTGCGGCTTTTTCTTTTGCTAAGAATTGCCATCAGGGCCAACAGGCCTCCTAGAATGATGCCTCCTATGCCGGTAAATTCCATAGCTTCTGGCTTTAGCCAAAGGCCTAGGGCAGCTAATAGCTTAATGTCGCCCCCACCAATTCCTCCTCTGGTAAGAATGGCCAGCAAAAGAAAGATAAGACCGCTGGCTAGAGCTGTGATAAGCTGTAGGAAAAGCTGGTCTGGTTGAAGCAGCAGCTGATAGCACAGCCCCAGAATGGCAAAGAGAGCCAGCTGAGTATTCATAATAATCTGCTGTTCCATATCGCTCCACATCATAATGAGCAAAAAACTGCTATAAAGCACAAAGAAAAAGCCGTAACCTGTTAGCAACCCGTTATATGATTGATAGGGAAAAATACTATAAATGGCCATTAGATTGGAGCTGATAAGACTATTCGGCAACAATGCTGTTATAAGTAGGAGAAAGGTTCCGGTAATGACAAATATCTTTATTGCTCGCCATTGCCAGGGACAGGGATATTTGTGAGGAAAACTTAATTCCCCTTTGTTTTGCTGGTACAGCAGGTTTAGCCAACAGGAGAGCAAGGAGATAATACAGAATTGGGCAGAAATGTTTAGAAAATTCAACATACTGAAATTCCATCCTTTCACATAAAATAAGACCATAGCCCTAAACACAAAAATGAAAAATATGATATACTAAAAAACAAGTTAATAAAGTTTTGCGGAAAGCTATAATCTATTGTGAAATAAGATTTATTAAAGGATATTATAGAATAGATTATCGAACAATGCAAAGGGAAAATGAATTGCAGGTAGCTAAGAAAGTGGGATAAGGTACCAGCGAAGCAATCAAAGGGATGAGAAAATGAAAGAAAAAATTAATAGGTTTTTTGCCGACCTCTCTGAGAAAATTACCTATCGCCATTGGGTATTTCTAGCGGGCGCGGCCAGCTTGATCTTGGGCCTGCTGGTTTTTGCCGGTCTTAATGGTATGGGAGCCAATGAAGAAGTCAAGCCGGTTAATACCATTCATGTGGTAGTAGCCAAGCAGGATATTGCCCCTAAGACCATTATTAAGGAAAGTATGGTAGAGGTACGGGAAGTACCTGCCTCTATGGTATCTGACGATGCTGTACGGGAAGTGTCAGATATTATAAACAAGCCTGCCAAGGTGGAGATATTGAAGGACGATATTATCTCTACCCGCAAGGTACTAATGGACATAACTATGGCTGGTTTCACTGGGGATATACCTCCTGAGTGCCGTGCTATTAGTATTGCCATTACCGATGTTACCGGTGTAGCTGGATTCGCCAAGCCTGGGGATTATGTGGATGTAATGCTTATTGCTAAAGGCGAGGAAAAAATGACCGGACGAATTGTCTTGCAGGATGTTTTGCTGCTGGCAATTAACAAAACCACAGAGCAGAAGCAAAAGGCTACTGGAGACGGCTCCAGCGGAGATACCAAGAAAACCGGGGATAGTGCAGACAGCAAGAATCAGAGCGACAAAAAGAGTGCTGATGCAGCAAAGGATGAGGCTATCAGTGATTTGGCTACAGCCACCTTGGCTGTATTGCCAGAGGATGCCTTGAAGCTGATAACAGAAGCCCAGGAAGGGACTCTCTACTTGGCTTTACGGCCATATAAGCCTCGGGATAAGTTTACTACAGATACGAGATATATTCATTATTCAACAACGAAAACAGCAAAATCTTCTGGTACTAGGACAGCAACGCCAGCACCGGCGGCACCGGCAACTCCGGCAGCTGTAAGACAGGCTGTTCAGCAGTCTATACCTGTATCAACACCAGCTCCTAAAGCTCCTGTTGGTGGTATAGAGGTAATTCGAGGAACCACGTCTACCAGGGAGGGCGCATAATGAATAGATATTTTATGGGGATGAAGAGATATATCTGTTTGCTGGCTGCCTTGGCAGTTCTTGCTATAGGTTCCGCAACAGAGGCAGCTCCTCAGCCTATTTGGCTGGAGCTGAATCAGGCCTACCTCTATCAGGCAGGCAGTTCCAAAATAACCAGAGTTACCGTGGCCAATCCAGCCATTGCCGATGTGGTAGTGCTGGACAAGGTGAAGCTGAATATTATTGGCAAGGCTCTGGGTTCCACTAGTCTTTCCGTATGGAGTGCCAACGGTATGCGGCAGGATTTTGTTATCTCTGTCTGCAATACGGATACGGCTACAGCTCAGTTCATCAAGCAGTCTATGGGCTTGGATGGGGTACAGGTAGCCAAAGTAGGAGATAAGCTGGTTCTCCAGGGAACGGTAGAAAATCAATATGAGCTGAACAATGCCTTAGGCATGGCCAAGGTATATGCTGATGAGGACAATATTGTTAACCTCATTCAAATGAAAAATCCTACTATGGTAAATCTTTCCGCTTTGGTTATTGATATTAGCGGTAAGGATGCCAGCGATTTGGGCTTTAAATACGGTGTAGCCAGCGATGTTTCTACTTCAGACGGACATACCAGTATCACCTTTGGTATAGCTGGTGACTTCTATGGTGGTAAGGATTTTTATGATGCTACCCACCATCCATTTCAGAATGTGGATTTTATGATTCAGGCTTTGGCCAGTCAGAACAAGATAAAGGTTCTGTCCAGACCAAATATTACCACCATGAGCGGTGAGGAAGCGGAAATTCTCATTGGTGGCGAGCTGCCTATCCCTACCAGCAAGGACGGAGAGATTTCCGTTGAGTGGAAACCATATGGTATTAAGTTGAAGATTAAGCCTCAGGTGGATCAGGAAAGCAAAATAACCTCTAAGGTTGAGGCTGAGGTTAGCGGTATAGATGCCAGTGTTTCCATTCCTACCAGTGCAGGCAAGATACCTGGACTGATTTCCCGCAAGGCTTCCACCATGTTGTCTGTGCCTGATGGTCAGACTATGGCTATTGGCGGTTTGATGAATAGCGACGAAAGCAAGGTTATTACCAAGGTGCCTATTTTGGGAGATATTCCTATTATTGGCGAGTTCTTTAAGCATACCTCTACCTCAAAGGATAAGCGGGAGCTGATGATTCTCATTACTCCTACCATTGTTACCAACAATGATCCTGTTAAGGGCTCCTCTAAGATGCTGGAGGAGGTAGAAAACAGCAAGCGTCAGTGGCAGGAGATGGAGGATATTTATCCTAACGATCCACCAGCCAAGCTCAGTCCGGAAAAGGGCGGTCTGACTGAGGCCCAGGCCTTAGCAGGCGAAGGGGCGGGGCCTCTCTTTAAGCAGAGAGATACCTCCCAGGCACCTAGCTGGACTGCCAAGGCAGAAGAGGAGCTTCGTCAGGAGGCTCAGCAGGCAGAAAGGGGCAACCTAAATGGCTGAGGAAAAAATCAGTGGTGTTGTCATTACCTTTTTTAGTACAGCTTCCGCTGTAGGCAAAACCCTGATAAGCATAAATATGGCTTCCGAGCTGGCTCGGCAGGGTTATCGTGTCTGCTTGGTGGATTATGATTTGCAATTTGGAGATGTGGCCAATTATCTCAAACTGCCAGTGGAGCATTCAGTTTATGATGCTTTGGCGGAGATGAAAAAAAATCCGGAGGCGGATATTCGCCAGCAGGTGGAGCAATATCGTTATGGTACCATTTGCTTTGATGTATTGCCAGCTCCAGAGTTTTTGGATCAGTCTTACAATCTTTCCACTGAGGCCTGTACGGAGCTTGTGGAGAAGCTGCGGCTCCTTTATGATTATGTGATTATTGATACCACCAGCATGTTTAGCAAGCTGAATCTGGCCATGCTGGATATAAGTACCATTGTTACCTTTTTAGGGGTGGTGGATTTTATTCCTACCATCAAGAATATGAAGATTGGCAATGATACCTTACAGAATTTGAATTATGATACCCACAAGATTCGTTTGGTGCTGAACCGCAGTGATGCCAAAACCCGCATTTCTATGGAAGCGGTGCAGAAGCTGTTGGGAGAGGGATTCTATCACATTTTGCCTAATGATTTTCGGGCAGCCAGTGAGTCCATCAGCACAGGAGTGCCTTTGGTGCTTAGCGGTTCTGATAGTGTGTTGGCAGAGGAAATCCGTCGTTTGATTTCCCGCTATACCAATAGAGCCTATGTGCCTGGGCCAGAGCAGTTAGGCTCCCGCAGTGAGGCCCACCACAAGGGTGGTCTTTTGGGAAGGCTATTTAGGAGGTAAAAGCTATGCAATACAAAATTATGCTGATAGAGCATAACCGCCTCCTGTTGGAACAGCTTTCCAAGGTTATTGAAACGGCTCCTGATATGGAGCTGGAGGCCAGATTCCAAAGCAGCAGCGATGCCTTGGGACAGGGGCGGGTATTCAGCCCCAATATTATTCTGCTGGATGCAGAAATTGGTAATGCCACAGAGCTTTTGCAGGAATTGATAGGTGTTTTTCCCGGTGCTGCTGTTATCTGCACTGGTGAAAAATGGGAGGCAGAAAGTACTAGTCATTTTATTCAGGCTGGTGCCAGCGGTTATCTTATTAAGCCTTTTACCTATAATGGACTGAAGGAAGCTATCAAAATCTACACTGCCAATGGTATGGAGATGGATTGCCACGCTATGACGTTTTTCAGCCCCAAGGGCAAAAGTGGCAAAACAACTCTGATAGCCAATTTGGCTATGGCTATTAGCCGTACTACTGGAGAGCAGGTAGGTATTATAGATGCAGATTTGCAATTTGGGGATATGGCAGTGTTCTTCAATCTGGAGCCTCAAAGTACCATTGTCGAGGCGGCTAGAGATGCCAGCTTCTTATCTCCTTTGGATTTGCGCTCTTATTATACCAAGGTTAATGACAAGGTATCTGTGCTATGTGGCACCAAGACACCAAGTCTTATTGACAGAGTAGCCATTGATTCTCTGGAGGCGGTTATCAAAATGAGCCGCAGCCTATTTAAATATCTGCTGATAGATGTGCCGGCAGGTTTTAATCCTACCTCCATTGCGGCAGCAGAAATGTCTGATACCACCTATGTAGTTGCCATGATGAATGGAGGCTATGAGGTGAAACATGTCCAGCGAGCTTTGGAGATTTTTACAGGCTGGGAGGATTATGCTAACCGAGTGAAAACTGTTTTTACCCGGGTGGTGCCTTGCAATGACCAGTCCCGCCGTAAAATGACTGAGGCTATGGGCTATCCTGTGGAGGCTGTTATGCCTAATGCCTACATGGTAGTATCCAAGGCGGCAGATAATGGTCAGATGGCTCTGGATTTGGAGCCTGACAGTCCTTTGGCTATGAGCATCAATTATCTGGCTGGCAGGATTATTCATCCACCAGCAGGAGGCACAGGCTATGATTAATTTTCTCATAGGTATGACCATAGCGGTTATTATCTTTTGTCTCCTTATGGTTTTTCTAAGCCGCAAGGGTGTTGAGGAAAAAAATATCAGCAACCGTATGGCTTATTTTTCCGGAGTGGAGGCCAGCCTTCGCCATACCAAGGAAAGCGATAACCAGCGCCGGCATAATGTAACCTTTAAGGAAAAGCTTTATGAAACTATTAGAACTCTGGGCGCCAAGCTGGGCAAGATAAAAAAGAACAGCAGTCTGGATCGCAAGATGCAGCAGGCAGGCTGGCCCTTTCTTGGTTCTGAGTTTCAGGTAGTGCTTTTAGGCTGTGGTGTAATAGGAGCTTTTGTTTTGGGCTTGCTGACCATGACCTTGGTTAATGCCCTGCTGGGCTTTGTAGCAGGCTGTATTGTCTGTATGATGGTTTTGTCCATTAGTATTCAGCGGCGGCAAAAGGCCTTTGTGAATCAGCTGGGAGATATGCTTACCATGATCGCCAATGCCCTGCGGGCAGGCTTTAGCTTTATGCAGGCTCTTGACCATATTGCGAAGGAAATGGATGATCCCGTAAAAAGCGAGGTTAGAAAGGTAGTTACTGATGTTAATGTGGGTATGCCCTTGGAGGAAGCCCTGAATAATATGACTGACCGGGTAAACAGTCCGGATTTCAATCTGGTAGTTGCCGCCGTGCTGATTCAAAGGCAGGTAGGCGGTAATCTGGCTCAGATATTGGATACCATTAGTGAAACCATTAATGAGAGAGTGAGAATGAGGCGGGAGGTTGGAGCCTTAACAGCTCAGGGCAAAATGTCCGGAGTTGTGCTAGGTGGTTTGCCCTTTGCCTTGGCAGGAGTTTTGCAGATGTTGTCGCCAGGTTATCTGGATCCTTTATTTGGTGACACTATAGGACAGATGGCCTTGGCGGGAGCTGGTGTATTAATGCTCATAGGCTTTGCGGTAATCCGCAATATTGTTAATATTGAGCTTTAGGTTTGTAATATCCATCAGGCTATAGCCATGATGATATTAAATATATTTTATTTATTTATTCTAGGAGGAATGATGTTATGTTTACTATTCTTGAACACCTGAAAAATCGTTATATGAGCCAGAAGGCACAGGGCATTGTAGAGTATGCACTGATTTTGGCTTTCGTAGTGGTAGTAGCTCTTGTTCTGACAAACACTGGTGGCTTGAGCGAGGCTATTAAGGGTGTATTTGGCAATGCAGCAGAACAGGTTCAAAAAGGTGCTGATGCTGGTAAATAATACGCTGTCGTGTATATTTTGTATTACACATATAGCAGGTAGCAAGAGCTAATACAGAGCAGGTATAATAGTCGGAAAAATTCCAGCGAAATCTGGGTGGCAGAAAGCATCAGGTTTTGTGGATAAAATCTGGATGTTCAATTTTTGCCACCCAGGATAGGTTTTTTTCTGGCTATTAGCCTGTAATGTATTTTTATTATGGCTTATTTCAAGTATATTTTCTGAATTTTCGTAAATATTGAGTTTTAATAAGTGTATTTTTGAAGGGGTTGAGATTACGAAAACGCAAAAAGCACAAGGTATAGTGGAATTTGCCCTAGTCCTGCCTCTTTTTTTGTTGCTGGTTATGGGGATTATATATTTTGGCATGGCCTTTAGTGATTATTTGACCATGAGCAACAGCGTTCGTAGTATCGCTCATGATGCATCATTGAGGCAGACCGAGGCCGATTATAGAAATGTTGTTATCAATAATACCCGCAATCTTAGTTTTGCCAATGATGTTTTTATTTGGCAGCCAGATACTGAGGCTGGTCAGAATAATAAATATCTTTCCGTTGAATTTGAAAATTCCAGTCGCAATGTGGTGGTTACCGCCCATGCGGATTTTAATAAAAAAAGTGCTATTGCCAATGCCTTTTATAATCTAATGGGCGAAAAAATAGGCAATGGCATTAATATTCGTTATAGTATGTATTCGGATGTGCGAAAGTAAAGGAAGTGCAGTAAATGACCTTATTGGAGAAGCTGGGACGGGGAGATTGTCCCAATGTACAGGTACAGATTTTTGCTGCCATTTCCAATGATGTAGCAGATACCGCCTATCAAAGCATAAAGAAAACCGTGCACCGCCGTTTGGTAGCGGAAATGAGTCCCCAGGAGCAAATGGTTCTCTCGGCTGTTCATCAGGATGCAGCCCAGGTGGAGCAGGTTATTGGCAATTATGTGGAGAAGGTATTGGAGGAGAATCCTTTTGCTGTACCTGTTAGTGAAAGGTCCAAGATTGTTTCAGACCTAAAGGACGAAATGCTGGGACTGGGGCCAATTGAGGTTTTGCTGAAGGATCCAACCGTAACAGAGGTTATGGTAAATGGCCCAAAGAAGATTTTTGTAGAGCGTATGGGCCGTCTCCAGCTAACAGATATACAATTTCACGATGATAGCCATGTGATGAATATCATTGAGCGTATTTTGTCCCCTATTGGCAGACATATTGATGAATCTGTACCTTTGGTAGATGCCCGCTTGGAGGATGGCTCCCGTGTTAATATTATTATTCCGCCTCTTTCTCTAATAGGACCATGTATTACTATTCGTAAATTTGCTACCAAGGCCTTGTCTGTAGATAATCTCATTACCTTTGGCACCTTGGATAGAAAAATGGCTGATTTTATCAAGGCTTGTATTCAGGCTAGAATCAATATATTGGTTTCTGGTGGTACTGGCTCAGGTAAAACCACTACCCTGAATGTCCTGTCCTCCTTTATTCCGGAGAATGAACGCATTGTTACCATTGAGGATGCGGCGGAGCTAAAGCTGCAGCAGGAGCACGTAGTTACCCTAGAGTCCCGTCCTGCCAATATTGAAGGCAACGGTGAAATCACCATCCGCGATTTGGTAAAGAATGCTCTGCGTATGCGTCCAGATAGAATTATCGTGGGCGAGGTTCGTGGCGGTGAGGCTCTGGATATGCTGCAGGCCATGAACACCGGTCATGATGGCTCACTGACTACCGCTCATGCCAACAATCCGCGAGATGCTTTGTCCCGACTGGAAACCATGGTGCTGATGGCTGGTTTTGAGATGCCTATCAGGGCCATTCGTGAGCAGGTATCTTCTGCCATAGAGCTGATTCTTCAGCAGAGCCGTCTTAAGGATGGCTCCCGCAAGATTACCTATATTACCGAGGTACAGCATATGGAGGGAGATGTGATTACTACTCAGGATTTGTTCCGCTTTGAGCAGACAGGCATGGATGAAAACGGCAAGCTGACAGGACATTTTGTGTCTACTGGTATGCAGCCTGGCTTTATGGATAAATTCCAGGTTAATGGTGTGTCCCTGCCAGATGATTTCTTTATGGCAGAAGAAGAGAAACGGGGTTATTAATCATGATGGTAGCATTGCTTTCCTTGGCAGCGGCAGGTATTTGCTTTGCCCTGTGCTATGCTTTGATTCAAGCCAAGATAAAGCCACAGCAGGAGCTAAGTCAGCGCCTTCGGTCCATTGATTCCCATGAGGAGGATGGCAAAACCAGAATTCCGTCGCCAAGAGCCACCCAAAGGGGCAAGGGTGACAGAAAGACACCTAATTTTCATCAGCGGGTAATTATACCCTTTCAGGAAAATCTGGGACGTTGGATAACTAATCTGGCCCCAGCCACTTGGTCCAAGGAGCTGGAGCACAAGCTGGTACTGGCTGGCAAAAGCAAGGTATGGTCTGTACAGGCCTATGCTGTTTTCTGGACTGTCATGGTGGGATTAGGTATTCTGGTAGGCTTTAAGTATATTGCCGATAAGGGAGATATGGCTTTTATTCAGTCCCTTATGGTTCTGGTGGTATTTGCCGGTATATTCGGTATGCTGCCTTTGGTAATATTGAGAATACTGATTCAGAAAAGACAGGAAATGATTCTTCATCAGCTGCCAGAGGTTTTGGATTTGCTCTGTGTCAGCGTGCAGGCAGGTTTGTCCTTTGATGCAGCCCTGCGAAGGATTGTGGATAAAATGCAGGGAGTGCTGATTGATGAGCTAAAGCGTATGCTGGAGGATATCCGTATGGGCTTGCAACGCAGGCAGGCCATGCGGATGCTGGCAGACCGTTGTGAGGTGCAGGAGCTGACTTTGTTTTGTACCTCCTTGATACAGGCCGAAAGACTTGGTACCAGTATTGGTAAAACCTTAACCAATCAGGCGGCTAATATGCGGGAAAGACACCGTATGCGCATTAAGGCTCAGGCCATGAAGGCTCCAGTCAAAATGATGTTTCCTCTGGTGCTGTTTATTTTCCCAGCCCTATTTGTTATAGTACTGCTGCCTTCCCTGATAAGCTTGATGCATAATTTTATCAAATAAAAAATACCTGCTGTTTTTCCTGTATTGGATTGAACAGCAGGTTTTTGGTTTTTAGGAAAGATGGTATGATGAAAAAGATTGCTTTAGAAATTAATGGTAAGGAATTAAAGGTATATATGGCAGATAGCTTTGCCACCAGATTCCGGGGACTGATGCTGCGGCCCAGGGATTTTCTGCCTATGGGGACAGGCTTGCTTATAGCTCCCTGTAACAGCATTCATATGATGTTTATGCGCTTCCCCATAGATGTGGTATATATAGATAAAAATTATCAGGTATTGAAGCAGGTGCCAAATGTTCGCCCTTGGCTGGGCCTTAGCGCCTGCTGGCACAAAAACACCTGGGCAACTCTGGAATTGCCTGTAGGAAGCATCGAAGTCTACGGGATTCAAGCAGGGAGCGTTGGGACTATCAAATAATAATATAAAGCTCATCAACGCACAAAAGAAAGTACCCCGTTTTCGGTCATCACTCCGAAAGCGGGGTACTCTTGGTATTCATAATATTGTTTTCCCGGCTAGGATGATTTTTTGCACATTTAGTTCTTTGTCCAGCAGGATAATATCTGCTGTTTTGCCCACTGAGATGCTGCCACAGTTCTGGAAGATGCCAATGGATTTGGCGGGAGTTTCGGTGGCGCTTTCTATAGCCTGCTCCAAAGGAATATGTATATTCTGCACCACATTTTTCAGGCATTTCATCAAATTGGTAACAGAGCCGGCAATGGTACCATCTGCTAGAGTAGCCCGAGGGCCTTCCACCTTTACAGCCTGCCCTCCAAGTGTATAATCTCCGTCCTCTAGACCTGCCGCTCTCATACTGTCACTAATAAGACAAATATGGTCGCTGCCATAGAGTTTGAACATGGCTCTTACCATAGCTGGATGAATATGCACACCATCACAAATCAGCTCCACAAAGGCGCCACTGTCAAAAGCAGCTCCCTGTACTCCGGGCTTGCGATGATGGAAAGGATTCATGGCATTGTAGAGATGGGTTACATGATTGGCTCCCCGCTGAAATGCCTCCATAGCTATATCATAATCTGCTACAGTGTGGGCCAGAGATAATATGACCTCATCCTTGACAGCCTCAATAAATTCCATAGCTCCTGGCTCCTCTGGGGCAATATCCACCAGCTTGATTCTCTCACCAGCTTCTTTATTAAGCTGACGAAATAGGGATATAGAGCAAGGAATAACATTGCTTTCCTTTTGAGCACCCTTATTTTTTTTGCTAATAAAAGGCCCCTCCATATTGATACCGGCTAAATGAGCTGCTTTGTGAGAGGTTGGTTGATAGCTGCCAATATTTTGCATGATTTTGTGCAGCTCTGCCTCAGACATGGTCATAGTGGCTGGGCAAATGGTGGTTACACCTTGGGACGCCTCATATTCTGCCATAATAGGCAGGCTATCTGGCTTTGCATCACAAAGGTCTGCGCCCATACAGCCATGAAAGTGTATATCCACTAGACCGGGAATAGCATAGCAGCCCTGGCCATCAATAATTTCCTCATTAGGAGTATTAGTCTCAGAGAAATTCACAGCAGAAATTTTTTCTCCTTGAATCTCAATACACCCGGGCTGAAACACATGGTTTTCATGATAAATATTTACATTGGTAATCTTCATTTTTACATCTCCAATTTGAGTAATTTCAGTGGTAGTATAAAGCTACCATTGAATAAATCTCATTTTATAGGCAGGACAGAGCTTCCTCATCTGCTATAAGGGTAACATCGTTGTGAAGCTGGAGAATAGAAGCTGGCACCTGTGGTGTAACAGGGCCGAAGAAAGCCTTCTGGATTATAGGAGCTTTTTTGATACCGTTGGCTACCAACACAATCTTCTTGGCATGCATAATGGTTTTGATACCCATGGTATAGGCCTGTTTTGGTACATCATCAGCACTAGCAAAGAACCGCTTGTTGGCTTCAATAGTATCCTTAGTCAAATCCACGCAATGTACATCCTTTTCAAAGGATGTGCCTGGCTCGTTAAAGCCAATATGACCATTATGACCAATGCCCAAAAGCTGCATATCAATACCTCCAAGGCTCTGAATCAGCTTGGTATAGC
>SAMEA104315425__coassemble_654_pt1 | contig 27251 bp, 27 predicted proteins | sample SAMEA104315425__metabat2_low_PE_026 | metagenome-assembled genome bin SAMEA104315425 (sample SAMEA104315425) | gut metagenome | biome: Monkey gut; feature: monkey-associated habitat; material: faeces | place: China | collected 2013
ATCGATATACCTGTTAAGGGTATATGTCATGCCTTCTACTTTGTGTATTCATTGCGTCTTTCTGCTTTGGCACTATTTGGAATGACTTATTCCCTACGAAGATGGCAAATTTATTGGGGATTGGCAATACCGATAAGCCTTGATGATTCGACAACAGCCGGAGGGGCATGACACTTTTGCGTCGGGAGACTCCTGCTTTTGCGCAGCAAAAGTGGCCCGGTGGCACTCTCTATCATTACAGCCTCTGTGAATTGGCTCAGCGACAAGCGGTACTGATGCGTAAGGATATCCCATCAGTTAGGGCCATTAAGTCGGACAGAGCAAAAGTCGTTATGCCCGCAGGCTGTATTTCGAGAATTTTTGACATCCAGAATTATATTTACATCCCTAGGGAGATAGGAAACTCGGCAAATCAGAACTTGACTAAGATGTTTATGTGAGCTAAAATAAGAGTATAAAAAAAGAGCGAACCACAATGATGGTCGCCGCTACATGTTTTTGGTGGATAAAAAATCGACCGTCAAACAGTGCGTCAACACTGATGGTCACAACATCTTACGAAGAAGCAGTCCAGGCCAGGACTGCTTTTTTCGTGCTTGCTGCAAGATGTGGTCGATATGTGACCTACCTCGTCACAGGCGCTTCCCTTTTCTGGGAACACTATTATCGAAACCTCTACAGATAACATTTTTCATGCTATCATCTCCCTGTAAACAAAACTGCTAGGCAGAACATTTACTTATTTGCAGGGCGACCATCATTTGTATCATTGATAACAGCATTTTCATACTGTGTTCGCTCTGTGGGCATAATCCCACGATATATAAATTATAACAAATGTTTCACTTGTGGTCAAAACTATATTTTTATAAAAATAACTTGGCTCTACAAATCAGAACTTGTAGAGCTATAATAATATGAGATGTTTACACAGGAATATTTTTATATAATTTTGTTGACAAACAGTCTTGTTTCCTATATAATCATTGCTTGTGAGTGCGAGTTGTGACTCGCAAGGTGAATGGGCGCTTAGCTCAGCTGGGAGAGCGTCTGCCTTACAAGCAGAATGTCAGCGGTTCGATCCCGTTAGCGCCCACCATAAAACTCCGCAGGTTTTTCCTGCGTTAACATTGGCCCGGTAGTTTAGTTGGTTAGAATGCCGCCCTGTCACGGCGGAGGTCAGGGGTTCAAGTCCCCTTCGGGTCGCCATTATGCCTCGGTAGCTCAGTTGGTAGAGCAGGGGACTGAAAATCCCCGTGTCAGTGGTTCGATTCCGCTCTGAGGCACCATTAATTTTTTCAGAGTCCATGATAGGGACTCTTTTTTTGTATCTAGTAGTTTTAAAATTAATGTAAAACTATTGATGTAAGGCTTTTGAGGTTAATGTTAGAAAGGAAAGAAAAATGTCACAATTTACAGATGTGTTTTTGCAGTTTATTGATAGCTGGGGCTATTATGCTGTAGCCATTCTCATGGGGTTGGAGAATGCCTGCATACCGATTCCCAGTGAGTTGATTCTTGGCTTTGCCGGTTATATGATTTTTGCTGGTCGCATGACCTTTACTATGGCTTTGGTAGCCGGTATGGTTGGCGGTATATTAGGCTCCGCTTTTGCTTATGCTGTAGGCCACTATGGCGGACGTCCCTTTGTGGACAAATACGGCAAATACTTCTTTGTCAAAAAATCCCATGTAGATATTGCCCAGAACTGGTTTGATAAATACGGTATCAAGGCGGTATTCTTTAGCCGTATGCTGCCAGTAGTGCGTACCTTTATTTCCCTGCCAGCTGGCTTTGCCCATGTGGATATGAAGAAATTTTTTATCTATACCTTCTTGGGTTCTTTGCCTTGGACAGCTTTGATTTTGGTTATCGGTATGATGCTGGGTGAAGGCTGGAAAGTTATGATGGAGGTAGGCCACGAAATTAGCTTGGCATTTGCTGTTATTCTGGTGGTAATCTGCTTGGTATTGTATTGGCAGTACAAAAAGAAAAAATCTGCAAAATAAAAATCGGGGATCATGGCAGGATGAAGTGCCGTGGTCCCCGTTTTTTATTTTATTTATCAAAAAATTCATTTTCTACGGCAATGCAAAGCATATGGTAGATTGGCAGATGCAGCTCCTGAATCTTGTAGGTTTCCATTTCTGGCGCAGCAATAACAATATCGCAGAGATTTTGCATACGGCAATGACGGTTGCCAATGAGACCAATGGTTTTGGTGCCCAAGGTTTTGGCCATCTGAATGGCATAGATTACATTAGCAGAATTGCCAGAGGTGCTAATGCCGATGAAAATATCCTCTGGGCGGGCCAAACCCAGCACCTGTTGAGCCATAGCCAGATCTGGAGCCTGATCATTGGCAAATGCACTGTTCAGAGCCACAGCATTCATTAGAGAAATAGCAGGCAAAGGCATCTGGAGGTTGTCCCGGAGATAATCTGCCTCGCTAGGACAGACAGCCTGCATTTTGGCATATAATTCATCTGTAACAGGGCGTTTTTTGACAAAGCCCTTCATCAGCTCGCCTACAATATGCTCAGAATCAGAGGCACTGCCGCCGTTACCGCAGACAATCAGCTTGCCACCCTGACGATAGCTTTCTATAATAGCCTCTACAGCCTGAGTAAGGCTCTGACGGCATACACTGAGAGCAGGATAGCGCTCAATGAGATAATCAATCTTTGCACTGGTAGTATCCTTCATATGGATCATTCCTTTCTTGGGACAGATGGTATGATATATAATATTATTTTATTATTCGCTGACAATATTATACAAAAAATCCTTTAATGTAGCAATGAAAACAATTAACAGCCCATTTGAATCAATTGCAATTTGTTATGCCTTATGGTATAATGTAAAAAGTCAAAAAGTTGAATTTAACAGAAATGAGGATGAACATATGTCACAGAGAATGACTTTAAACGAAGTAATTAGTGAATACGGTGTCCCACAAATCAAATTGGATATACATGCCAAGGGCAGTGAGTGCAAAGAGCTGCGGAAGAAGCTGATGGATATTGTGAAGCTTAGCGGTGCTAAGGAGCAGGGATATTTGGATATTGACTGCAAGCTGTATATTGACGTGGACGATATTGATAGATATTTGTCCGGCGAGTTGGACACCTTGGGAGAGATTTATGCTTTCCCTGATGATATTAAGTCATATAGAGAGGAATAAGTAAATGAAGCTAAAGAAAATAGGTGTAATGCTGGTGGCGGCAGCCTTTGTAGTTTCGGCAGGAGCAGGTACTGCAGATGCAGCCAAAGGCGGCGGTAGGATTTCTGTGCCAAAGGTTTCTGCTCCGAAGGCATCAACCCCAAAGGCAGCTAAGCCAGAGACATCTACCAAGAAGGAAGGTCCTAATAACAAGGAGTATGCACCATCTAAGAAGGCTGACCAGTATAAGGAAAATGCTCCGGCAGCCAAGTCTAATACTAATGCAGCAAGCAATGCAGCAGCTAACGCTCAGAAGAGCACCGGCTGGGGCAGTGCCATGAGAACTATGGGTATGCTGGCTGGTGGTATGCTGCTGGGCAGTATGCTAAGCCATCTCTTTGGTTTTGGCGGTGCAGGCCTTTTTGCAGATATTATGGGCTTGGTAATGAATTTGGTTATTATTGCTGCCATTATCTGCCTGTTGAATTTTGTCGTTCGTCGGTTTATTTTGGGCAGACTGAACAAAAGCAATCAGGCAAGAATGGAGTCACGGTCAAATAACTCTGTAAGAGATAGATATGTAGAGGAAAATCCAGTACAGGATATTAAGGCAGAGACTATTGAGGCTGAGCCAATTCAGGATATTAAGCCACCATCTGGCAGTAAGACTCAGATGACTGGCGCAGACCGGGATTACGAGGCTCACAACACTGCTGAAAGATATCGTAATATGTAAAAGAAAAAGACTGTCACTGTGGTGATGAAGAAGCAGGCCTGTTAGCATCAGGATTATCTGGTGCTAGCAAGTCTGGTTATCACAGCAGAGACAGTCTATTTTTGTGTTTATTTGGCAGCGGAAATTATTTTTTGCAGTTCCCGCACTTGATGGAGATGGGTTTCATAGTCCAGGTCATTGGCATCATACTGCATACGCTTTTTTAATTCATCAATTCGAGCCTGCAATTTGGCACGAACTTCGGGATTCAAGGCCATAAAGTACCTCCTTATACATGATAAAACTTTTTTAAAAACAATATATAATCAGCTGTTGGATTTTATTCTTTGTGTAGTATATACTTCCACAATATTATAGAAATACTGTGCGTTTTTTATTTGAATATCAACTTCTTCCTTATCAATAATATAATAGTCATCATAATCGCTATCAGACCTTACATCGAATGCAGATGTAATTATTGGTGATAAATCTCTAGGCAACGCACCAGTTTTTATATAGTCTTTACGAAAGCATGATATCACACCAGCGTGTTTAGCAAAATCTTTGCCATCCAAAGCGAGTGCACTTCTCATAGCATGAAATATGGCATAATACGAGCGATTTGCTGCACCTCTATAATCATTATTCTCTGCCAAAATCTTTGCTGATGCGATGCATTGTTGTGCTTGAGCCAATCTGACTTTTGACAAGTCAAGTTTCATATCATCCATATAAAGCAACCCCTTCCTGCAAAATATTTTTATACAGGGGAAGTATGTTTTTCTGCGTCTCAAAGGTATTTTTGTCTCTAACTAAAACTGATACTACAACATCATTATCATAGCTGATTTGTTCAGATACATTCAGCATTTCACGACGTAGTTTCTTCATATCAGCGGAATTGCCATCCATAACAACCATATAATCAATATCTGATTCACTGTCATAATCCTGTCTGGCATAGGAACCATAAAGAAAGACTTTATAAAGTGCATTACTGCCATATTTCATGGCACCATCTACGACGGCTCTATTGATACTATCCAATGTTTTAATACTGCACATAATCCCACCTCCAAGGATAAAACATCATATATCTAATTACATTATACACAAAAAATTCTTTCTAGCACCATATTAATGTTTGTTTTAATAAAAAATTACGATATATGAAATTAAATGCAGCATGTTTTGTTTTATTATTGCATAGAAAAATTTGTTATTAACAAAAATCTCCCCATAGGCTTAGAGGCGAAATCTAACCTATGGGGAAATTGTGGTGTTATTGTGTATATATTATTTGTTGCTCTCCCTGCCTAAAAGCAGGAGGGGTAAGGGAGTTAGTGGGAATTATTAATCAGTAAAGAGGGAGGTGGAGAGATAACGGTCACCAGTATCTGGCAGCAGGGCAACAATGGTCTTGCCCTTGTTCTCTGGGCGCTGTGCCAGCTGAATAGCTGCGGTGAGAGCTGCACCAGAGGAAATACCTACCAGTACACCCTCGGCTCTAGCAAACTGACGACCGTATTTGAAAGCATCCTCGTTATCAATAGGGAGAATCTCATCGTAAATCTTGGTGTTCAGGGTTTCAGGTACGAAGCCTGCACCAATGCCCTGAATCTTGTGAGGGCCGGCAGTTCCCTTGCTGAGAACAGGGGAGGTGGCTGGTTCTACGGCAATAATCTTTATATCAGGATTCTGGCTCTTGAGATATTCACCTACACCGCTAAGGGTTCCGCCAGTACCTACACCAGCAATAAAGAAATCAATTTTGCCATCGGCATCTTCCCAGATTTCAGGGCCGGTAGTAGCCTTGTGAACAGCTGGGTTAGCAGGGTTGGTAAACTGGGATGGAATGTAAGCATGAGGAATGGTGGCTGCCAGCTCCTCAGCCTTGGCAATAGCACCCTTCATGCCCTTGGCACCATCGGTGAGAACAATCTCTGCACCATAGGCTTTCAGCAGGTTGCGGCGCTCCACAGACATAGTCTCTGGCATGGTCAGGATAGCTCTATAGCCTCTAGCAGCTGCAACGCTGGCCAAGCCAATACCGGTATTGCCACTGGTAGGTTCGATGATAACGGAATCCTTGGTAAGCTTGCCCTCGGCCTCAGCCTTTTCAATCATACCCTTGGCAATACGATCCTTGACACTGCCGGCTGGGTTGAAGTATTCCAGCTTTACCAGAATATCTGCCTGCAGATTATTGGCCTTGATGAAATTGTTGGCCTTCAGCAGTGGGGTATGACCGATAAGCTCTGTAACACTATTATATACCTTTGACATATGACGCATCTCCTTTATATTCATGTGAAATTTTTAAACATATATGATTGATATGCTTACATGATAATAGATAATTCATATTTTGTCAATAGGTAAAATATATTTTTTACAAAACATATTAATTCGCTATGATATATTGATTTTATATGAAAAATTTGTTATAGTATAGTTACGAGAGTATTTAGGAAAGGAAGTTGAAAAAATGCGTATTTCTGCCAAAGGGCGGTATGGACTGGCAGCTATGGTGCATTTGGCACTGAACTATAGCGGCGGCAACCCGATAACAATTATAAGTATTTCTGAAAAAATGGGGATTTCCAAGATTTATCTGGAGCAGGTTTTTGCCCTGCTAAAGCGGGGAGGGCTGGTATTATCCCTAAAGGGCTCTCAGGGAGGTTATCAGCTGGCCAGGGAGCCAAAGCTGATTACAGCCTATCATATTCTTTCTGCTATTGAAACCTCTATGATGGAGCCAGCAGATAAGACAGTGGCCGAGACTCAGCCTCAGCTGGAGGATGCTTTGCAGGAAATGGTATTTACTAATGTGGACAAGGCTATTCGGGATGCTCTTTCCAGCGTAACCTTGGCTGATATTATGCAAAATATCGAGACTAAAACCTCTGAGCAGTTAATGTATTTTATCTAAGGATATCGAAACAGCATTATTTAATAAAACACCCATCAGTTAGTTGAAAAAACTACTGATGGGTATTTTTATTGGTGGGTTTGAGCGAGTAAATAATGCAATAAAATACTGCCCTCATGTGGAGAGCAGTATTAGTGTGTATTAGATTGGGTTAATGTCTGGTATTAAGCGAAGATTGGCTCTACGGCAGCAGCCAGCTCATCTTTCTGAGCCTGAGCCTCAGCCAAATCCTTGCCCAAAGTGGTGAAGTATGCCTTGATTTTTGGTTCGGTTCCAGATGGGCGAATAATAACTGTAGCACCGTTTTCCAGCTCATAGAGAAGCACATTAGCTGGTGGCAGGCCGGTTTCCTCAGATTTCTTAAAGTCTACAGCCTTGGCAATCTTGTGAGCACCAATGGCAGCAGGAGGCTCCTGGCGAAGCTGAGTCATAATGCCAGCCATTTTGTCCATACCGCTAAGGCCTGGGAACTCAAAGCTGTCGGTTTTGTTGAAATAACGGCCATACTGGCTGTAGATTTCTTCCAGACGCTGTTTGATGCTGGAGCCATTAGCTCTGTAGTAGGCAGCCATTTCACAAATTAGCATGGAGGCTACAACAGCGTCCTTGTCCCGGACATAGGAGCCTGCCAGATAGCCATAGCTTTCCTCAAAGCCAAAGATAAAACGCTCCTCCTGATGGTTTTTCTCCAGGTTGAGAATCTGATCACCAATCCACTTGAAGCCGGTGAGAACACTGCGCAGCTCTACATTGTAATGCTTGGCAATAGCCTTGGCCAATGGGGTGGATACCAGAGACATAACAGCAACAGGAGCCTTTGGCATGGTGCCCTTTTCAATACGGCCAGCACAGATATAATCAAGGAGCAGGGCGCCCATTTCATTACCAGTTACCAGCTCATAGGTGCCGTCAGGACACTTCATGGCAATACCTACCCGGTCTGCATCAGGATCTGTAGCCAGCATCAAATCTGCATCACATTCCTTGGCCAGCTTCAAGCCAGATTCTAGGGCAGCATAGATTTCTGGATTTGGATAGCTGCAGGTGGTGAAATAACCATTTGGATATTCCTGCTCTGGTACAATGGTAATATCAGTAATACCGATATCTTTAAGTACCTGAGTAACAGGCACCAGACCGGAGCCGTTAAGTGGGCTGTATACCAGCTTCAGACCAGAGGTAGCAGCCAGGCCAGGACGTACCTGACAGGCTTCAATAGCCTCATAGAAAGCCTTCTTGCAGTCATCTCCTACAAAGCGAATCAGGCCATCCTCAACACCCTGAGCAAAGGAAATCTGCTGGGCACCATTGAGCACATCAATCTTCTGGATTTCGTTATATACCACATCGGCAGCCTGGTCAGGCATCTGGCAGCCATCTGGGCCGTAGGCCTTGTAGCCATTATATTTGGCTGGGTTGTGGGAGGCTGTTACCATAATACCTGCATTACAGTTGTAGTATCTGGTGGCAAAGGACAGAGCTGGTACAGGCATAGCAGCATCATAGATGCGTACCTTGATGCCATTGGCAGCCAATACACCAGCAGCAGTCTTGGAGAAAACATCGCTCTTAAGACGAGTGTCAAAGCTGATGGCTACAGTCTGAGTGCCACCCTGAGTTTTTACCCAGTTGGCCAAGCCCTGTGTAGCCTGAGCTACTACATAGATATTCATGCGATTAGTACCAGCGCCGAGAACGCCTCTTAGTCCGGCAGTACCAAATTGCAGGGAAACAGCAAATCTATCTTTGATTTCCTCATCATTGCCCTGAATTTTTCTCAATTCAGGAGACAGGTCAGCATCCTGCAAATCTGCAGCCAGCCAGCGCTGATATTCTTCATTATACATATATATTCCTCCTCAGTTGTCAAAAGACAGATAATCATAATTAACTGTATACATATTAATTCGCACTAAATGCAAAAAATCCTGCCTGTAAATAAAAATACAGACAGGATTTTTAAAATTTTTATTGCATTTTGGAAAGATTGTCGAAACGGGTATATTCCTTTTTGAAATACAGCTTCACAGTATCTACTGGGCCATTACGATGCTTGGCAATAATAACCTCGGTAATGTTTTGATTGGTTGTCTGAGGATCATAGTAATCCTCGCGATAAAGGAACATAACAATATCCGCATCCTGCTCCAGGGAGCCGGATTCTCTCAGGTCGCTAAGCATTGGTTTTTTGACCTGACGATTTTCTACGCTTCGGCTGAGCTGGGACAGGGCAATAATAGGCACGTTCAGCTCTCTGGCCAAGGCCTTTAGGGAGCGGGAAATCTCTGCAATCTCAGCCTGTCGATTATCACCGCTGTTTTTGGTGTTGCTGCCCTGCATCAGCTGCAGGTAGTCAATGATAATCAAATCCAGACCATGCTGAGATTTCAGCCGTCTAGCCTTGGAACGAAGCTCGTTAATCTGGATACCAGCAGTATCATCAATATAGATGGGTGCTTTGCCAATGATTTCACCCATGCCAATCAGGCGATTCCATTCCTCGTTGGTCAGCTCACCAACTCGGGCTTTCTGGGAGTCCAGACTGGCTTCGGAGCAAAGCATTCTCTGCATAAGCTGGTTCTTGGACATTTCCAAGGAAAAGAAAGCTACCGTCTTTTTGGCTCTGATGGCCACATTGGCGGCAATATTCAGAGTAAAGGCGGTTTTACCCATACTTGGGCGGGCAGCTACCAGAATCAAATCTGATGGCTGTAGACCAGAGGTAAGATTGTCCAAATCCGTAAAATCTGTAGGAATACCGGTTAAGCCACCATGAGCCTCATATACAGTATTAATCTTATCAATGGTGGAAAGTACAATATCTCCAATAGGGGTAAAATCGCTGGTATTCTGATGGCTGGCGGCCTCCATAATCCGCTTTTCGGATTTGTCCAAAATGGTAGGCACATCATCCTCCCCATCATAAACCATCGCTGTAATATCGCTGGCGGCATTTAGCAGATTGCGCAAATCAGCTTTTTCCCGCACGATTTTAGCATAGTAGGGCACGCTGGAGGCAGAAGGAACTGCGTTGGCCAGCCCGGCAATAAAAGCAGGGCCGCCGGCCTTTTCCAGCAGATTTTCCTTGGATAGCTGCTCTGACAGAGTAACAATATCCACAGGAATATTATCCCTAAAAAGCCCCTTCATGGTGTTAAAGATAATCCTATGGGCTTCTCGGTAGAAATCCTCGGTTTTCAGCATTTCTACAGCATCTGCTACCGCAGATGCCTTGGACATCATGGAGCCAAGCACAGCCTGCTCGGCCTCAATATTATTAGGGGGAGCCAGCTTTATGAGATCATCCTGTGTAGGCATATTACTCCTCCTTTTCCATTAAAAGTTCTAAAGCCTCCTGGGCTGTATCAACAGGATAGATTTCCAGTCCTAGATGATGGGCTGGAATATCCTTGGCATTTTCCTGTGGGATAATCAAGCGGGATATGCCTGCCTGACGAGCGCCATAGGCCTTTTCAAAAACGCCGCCTACAGGCCTTACCTTGCCCTGGAGAGAAATTTCTCCGGTTATGGCTGTATCCTGACGGATGGCTTTGTCTGTAATGGCGGAAATAATAGCCGTCAGAATGGCTGTGCCTGCACTAGGGCCGTCAATATTGCCCCCGCCAATGACATTGATGTGCAAATCATAGTCATGTATATCCTGACCAGTTAATTTTCGTACTACAGAAGCTGCATTGAAAACGGAATCCTTAGCCATAGAGCCGGCTGTTTCGTTAAAGCGAACGGTGCCCTTGCCCTTCTCGTGGGCAGGGAAGGCTATGGCCTCAATTTCAATAACAGAGCCAAGATAGCCTGCTACTCCCAGACCGAAGACGTGGCCTACCTGGCATTTATCAGAAGCTTTTTTGGTTACATAAGGGCTGAGACGGCTTACCTGTGCCACCTTGTAAATATCCTCCTTGGTGATTAGTACCTGCTCATCACGCTCCAAGGCCAAGCTGTAGGCATCAGCCAGAATATTAATAGCCTTGCGGCCCTCAATGGTATATTCACTGATAAGGGCTGCTGCTCCTTCTGCCAACTTGGCATTGAGGCGCTGAACAGCATTATTGACAATGGTCTGAATATGCTCTGGTGTAAGAGGCTCAAAATAAATCTCAGCACAACGGGAGCGAAGAGCTGGATTGATGGAGGAGGCATCTCTGGTGGTGGCACCTATGAGCACGAAATCTGCCGGAGCACCTTCCTCAAAGAGCTTCCGAATATAAGCTGGCACCTTTTCATCCGTAGGATCATAGTAGGCGGATTCAAAGAAGGCCCGCTTGTCCTCCAATACCTTTAGCAGTTTGTTCTGCAGGGTAGTATCCATTTCGCCAATTTCATCTATAAAGAGGATACCGCCGTGGGCATCTGTAACCAGTCCTGGTTTTGGTTCTGGCACACCGGTATCTGCCAAATCCCGCCGGGCACCCTGATAAATTGGATCATGGACGGAGCCTAGGAGTGGATTGGTCAAATCCCTTGGATCCCAGCGCAGGGTAGTGCCATCGGTTTCCACAAAGGGAGCCTCTGGCCCAAAGGGGGAAAGTTTTCTCTTTTTGGCGGCCTCCAGCACCAATCTGGCGGCGGTGGTTTTGCCCACTCCCGGAGGGCCGTATAAAATCAAATGTTGAGGATAGGGGGAGCTGAGCTTGGCTAAAAGGGAAGCTACAGCTCTTTCCTGTCCCACAATATCCGTCAGAGTCTTGGGCCGCAGCAGTTCCATAACAGACTGAGTCAGGCTGATTTGGTCCATAGCCTCCAGCTTCTGGCGCTTTTGCTGTTCCATAGGAGTTTCGCCGGCTTTTTCCTCCTGCAATACTTGACGACGGATATCCTGTACATAATCCTGATGGTTTTCCTCCAGACGGTCAGCTACTTTTTGCTCCAAATCTGCCTCCAGACTGCGGCGAGCCAAAATATCCGACATTTTTTCTGTCAGGGTATCCAGTATAGCAGGTATTTCCTTTTCTGCTGGTGGTTTTGTTAGAGTAGGGTTCTCAAAAATAATCTTCTGTAAAGCAAGAACCCGCTCTCCCTTTTCAGGAGAGCGGACCAGATGCAGGGCATCCATTTTGCCTGCTTTGATGACTAATTTGTCTGAACCATAATAATCCACCAGCAATGTGAAAATCATATCAATTTTTCTATCCAGCTCATCCTTGGGAGCCATTTCATCCAGGTTATCCTGAGGAGGCTGGAGCTGTTGATTATTCTTTTTCCCCTTGGAATTGTCCAGGCGGAAAAATCTGGTAAAGAAATTGTTCATTAGTTTGCTGTAACCTCAACCTTAATGGTAGTAGTAATCTCTGGGTGTACCTTGATAACGGCTTCGTAAAGACCAGGGCCGGTAACTTCGCCCTTAATGGAGATTTTGCGCTTGTCCATTTCAATATTATGCTGCTTTTTCAGCATATCGGAAACATCCTTGCCGGTAACGGAACCGAAGAGACGGCCGTTGGCACCAACCTTTACCGGAATCTTTACGGTAATCTTGGTGAGCTGGGCAGCCATGAGCTTGGCTTCGTCAGTGTCCTGAGCCTTTTTGCGGGCAGCAGAGCCAGCCTTGGCATTGGCCACATTCAGATTGGCAGCAGTAGCCTCCTGAGCGTATTTCTTTGGCAGCAGGAAGTTGCGGCCGTAGCCCTCGGAAACCTCTACAATATCACCTTTGTTACCAACTTTTTTAACGTCCTGTAGCAGTATTACTTTCATTTTTATCATTCTCCTCTATAAATAATTGAGTTGCTGTTATAACATCTTCGAATACGGTGTCAATATCGCTATTGACTATTTGGGCACCGGCCACATTCTGATGACCGCCGCCACCAAATTGTTCCATGATTACCTGCACATTAATGGTGCCTGTGGATCTGGCACTAATGCCAATAACATCCGGGGTAAGCTGGAATACCACCATGCTTACTCGCACATCCTCTATTCGCAGCATGGAATCTGCCACCTGGGCAGCAATAACCTGAATATTAGGCAAAGGCTCCCGACACATGGTAATAATCAAGCCACCAGGCATCATACGGGCCTGGGCTTTGGCCTGTGCCTTGGCCTGCTCCGTTTCAAAGTCTGAACGGAACATCTGTCGAACAGATACTGGATCAGCCCCACAGCGGCGAAGATAGGCTGCTGCATCAAAGGTCCGGACACCGGTCTGCACGGCAAAATTCTTGGTGTCTACCAAAATGCCAGCATAAAGGGCTGTAGCCTCCATGCGAGGCAGGGTTAAATCATCACTAAAATAGATAAGCAGCTCTGTAACCAACTCACTGGTGGAGCTGGTGGCTGGCTCGCTATAGGTAAGCCGGGCATTCTTAATAAAATTGGAGCTGCGGCGATGATGGTCAATAACCACAACATCCTTGATACGCTCCAAAAGCTCCGGAGAGGCTGTCAGATGGGGGATATGGGTATCCACCACAAAGAGCACTGGCCGTTCCGCCGTAATATTGATAAGCTTGTTGGCGGGCAGGAATAATTCGCTGTAGCCTTCCTTGGTTTTGAGAGTCTCTGTAAACTTGCTAATGCCTGTATTAAACTCACTAAGAATAATATGGACAGGCTTTTTCAGATATTTTGCCATACGGGAAACACCGATAGCTGCGCCTAGAGAATCAAAGTCCTCATTCTGGTGTCCCATAATAAATACTTCATCAGATTCCTGAATCAGTTCATAGATGGAATTGGAAATGATTCTGGCTTTGACTCTGGTGTATTTTTCTACCGCATTGGTTTTACCACCATAAAACTCAGTTTTGCCTCGTTTTAGAACGGCTACCTGGTCACCGCCACGGCTGAGAGCCATTTCCAGCATGGAATAGGCTTTGCCGCCTAGCTGATTCAGGTTTTGACGGTCGGCTACAGCCACACCAATGCTGAGGGTTACGGAGAGATGCCGTACAGGGTTCTGAAGATTGCGTACCTTGTCTAGAATATCAAACTTTTCCTCCATTGCTGTATCCAGATTGCGTTTTTCCATAACGGCTACATACAAATCCTCGGATACCTTGCGAAGGAAGCCCTCCAGATGGTTCATCCAATCTGTAATGGCCTTGTTGGTTTCGAAAATCAGGCTGTTCTGCTCTGTATCATTCAAGCCCTGCAGTACATCATTAAAGTTATCAATCTGAATATACATCAGGGTAGTTCTGGAATCTGCATGAATGTTTTTGAGAATTTCCAGGGCAGAATTGTCCTGAATGTACAGGGCCAGCATACCACAAGGGTTTTCCTTGGTGGAAACAGGCCTATGGATAACCTGATAGTGAATGTTCTCATGGACAAAAACAGTTTTGCCATTGCGGCCCCACAGAGGCTCCAAATCCAGCTCTGGCCAGAAATCTGTCATGGCAATATTGTAGGTAGGCTCTATGTTGATATGCTTCTCCAGCTCCTTGTTGAACCACTGGATACGGCCCTCTTTATCCACCAGAATAATCACCTGGGGCAGTTTTTCCAAAGCATAATTGGCTGCGGAGTTGACATTGCTAATAACTGTATGACAGTAGTGCTCAAACTCCTCACTGCGGCAAAGACAGCGCTCTCGGCCAAAAAACAGCAGACAGAGCCATACAAGCCCAGCTCCTAGGCCAATAAATAAATTGTAATAAGTTAGTATACCTGTAAGAATAAGTGCCGCAAACAGGATAAAGCAGATATCCAGCCAGGCATTTAGATTACGTGGCATAATATTACCTCTTGGTTTCTTCCTAAATAATTGTTAGCGGGAAAATCTTCGGCGATAGTCCAACAGAATGTCAAAAAGTCCGAATATGGACACAAGCTGAGAAATAGTACCGTTAACGAAAACAAAGACGATGATAATCCAGAATATCCAGCGACTAAGACGGTTTCTGGTAAGCTTGCTTAGAACTGCAGTACCTTGGATAAAGCCCGCCAAGGTACATAATACATAGGCATTCAGGGAAGCCTGCTGGAGAAGCTCAATCTCCCGGGTGCTGCCCCAATAAAGGCCTACCAAGGCAAACCCAAAGATATAAAGCAGAGCCTTGGGGAGATGCCAATCATCCAAATCAGGCAGTGTGGTTACACTGTGTCCTAGACGGCGCAGTACCTTGCCCCCTACAGCAAAATTCAGCCAAGCTGTCAGCATACCGCTAAGGAGCAGAACCACTGGCAAAAGCAGGGTAATGTAGTCCATAGACTTCATAAATTCATCCTTGGTGCGCTGCAGTTCATCAGGATCCATGCCTACAGCCTCATAAAGTTGGAAAGCCGCACCAGCGGATTCCTTCATGGCACTAATCTGTTCGGACATAGCCAGTGGATTGATACCAGTTAAGGCTAGAGTCAGGGCAGCGGTAAGAAAAACACCGGCCAAGGAGGCCACCAAGCCATAGAGCAAGATACGGGATGCCGTCAAGCCTTGACGGAAGCCGTAGCCTAGAGCCAGACTGGTGGGGCCAAAGGCGGCTGCCATATGTACCGCACTTACAGGAGAGATACAGGCAGACATAATAACGCTGGCTGCGGCAATGCTTAACAGGCCATATTTCATGCCATGACGGACAATCAGCACAATTATGGGTAAGGGCCACAGCATGGTGGCTGCAATGCCAATAACAGGCATATATACCGCAATTAATGCCATAATAACCGTAATTGCCACCAAAAGACCACTTTCTGTGGTTGATTTGACGGTAAAGCTACGCATAAAAAATTTACTCCTTTATATTGTTTAATAACACATTATATCACTTTTCAACAAATCTGACCAGTGTACACCCTTTTGCCTAGGGGATATGTTTTGTCTAGGCTTCCTCATGGACTGAGTGATTGTATACGGTGCGAATAGGGAAAGGAATTTCAATGCCCTCCTGACGATAACGCTTGGTGAGAGCCTTGATAAATTCATGCTTTAGCTTGAACTGATCCGCAAATTTGCTGCAATGGAGCACCACATTGAAATCAATACTGCTTTCATTAAAGGTGTGGAAAAATACCCCTGGTTTTTTTGTAACACTATTGTCAATTTTTTGCGTAATCTCCCAAGCTACCTCCAAGGTAACCTGCTCCACAAAATCCAAATCACTGTCATAGGCAACGCCGCAGGGAACTTTAATGGTCATATCCGGCTCTGGCATACAGTAATTGGTAATAATGGCGCTGGAGATTTTTTGATTTGGTACGACTACAGCGTTGCCAGAGGTGGCAATAATGGTGGTAAAACGCCAGGTAATATCTGCCACCCGGCCCTCTTCTCCCGTGCTGAGACGGACATAATCATCAATGCTTAGCTGCTTGGACATCAGCAGGTAGATACCGGCACAGATATTGGCCAGGGTTTCCTGCAAACCAAGGGCGATGGCCATACCACCAATACCCATAGCAGTTAGCAATGGGGCAATGGAAATTCCCATTGAGCTGAGAATCAGCAAAATACCCATAGCGTAGATTACTACATTAATAATATTTGGCAACAGGCTGGTTTGAGGAATATTTTTGTTTCGCTGGGCACAAAGCTCAATAAAGCCAGTGGCGGCTCTAGCCATAACCTGAAACAGGGTAAAGCTTAACCAAGCGGAAAGTATGTAGGAAAACAAATTGGCGGCAGCCCAATTAATATTGGTGGAATTAATCAGCCAATAAAGAGTCATACCTACAATCCAGGCTCTAGGCAGGCCCCTGGCGGATTTCAAAATAATATAGCGAATGGAAATCTCATCTTCATCAAAATGTCTTTCCAGCCAGTTGGCAATCAGGCTGTTAATAAATTGGCCGATACACAGGGCAGCCAAGAAGATACAGCCGGGAATAAAAAGCATATCCCAGATTTCCTCCGGGGTAATATTTTTCATGGTGTTGACAAATTCGTAAATATTAAAGGATTCATTCATACATTTATCGCCTCCTATAGCAATAATTTTACATTGAATTACTCATACTATGTTTGCTATATTATACCTTTTATATTATCGAAAGTAAATGTTAGCAGGTGCTAGCCTATGTACTTTCCCCTGTTCAGATAGTATTTTTCCATATTTTAGTATTGAATTTTGTTAAAAGTTGTGATATGCTAACGCGTGGCAGTTGAGAGCTAGCTGTCTGCTTGTTACAAGGAGAGGATAATTATGAAAATTTTGCGTACAGTTGCCCAGATTACAGAGTTTGCCAAGGCTGCCCAGCAGGCAGGCAAGGTTATTGGCCTGGTGCCTACTATGGGTGCCCTCCATGAAGGTCATCTTACTCTGATGCGTACCGCCAAGGCTAAATGTGATGTGGTGATTGCCTCTGTATTTGTAAACCCTGTACAGTTTGGCCCTAATGAGGACTATGATGCATACCCTCGCCGTTTTGAAGAGGATTGCCGCAAGCTGGAGTCTGTAGGTGTGGATGCTGTATTCCATCCAGAGCCTGCTGAAATGTATCCAGAGGGCTATGGTACCTATGTTAATGTAGAATCTGCCTTTACTGGCAAGCTTTGCGGTGGTCAGCGTCCAGGTCATTTCCGTGGCGTAGCTACTGTAGTTACCAAGCTGATGAATCTCAGTCGTGCTCAGGAGGCCTTTTTCGGTCAGAAGGATGCTCAGCAGGTACTGGTTATCAAACGCTTTGTGAAGGATTTGAACATTCAGGTGAATGTAAATATGGTACCTATTGTCCGTGAGGAATCCGGCTTGGCTAGAAGCTCCCGCAATGCTTATTTGTCCCCAGAGGAAAAGCAGGCAGCCCTGGTATTGTCCAGAAGCTTGAAGAAGGCTGAAGAGTCCTACAAGGCTGGGGAAACATCTGTAGAGGCCTTGAAAAATATCGTTCGCAATGAGATTGCCACAGAGCCTATGGCTGTAATTGATTATGTAGAGCTATACAGCTTTGATGAATTAAAGGAAATTTCTCAGGTTAAGGGTGAAAGCCTGCTGGCCATTGCTGTTAAAATCGGCAAAACCCGCCTGATTGACAATATTATTATCGGTTGCTAAAGGCTGTCCATCTTTGTTCAGCTGTCCTGCATTCAGAAAGGAAAAAACAATGATACTGAATCTGCTAAAGTCCAAAATTCACTGCGCCACTGTTACGGAAGCCAATTTGAAGTACATGGGCAGCATTACTATTGATGAAGCCCTGATGGAAGCTGCCCACATCCTGCCTAATGAGCGGGTACAGGTAGTGAACAACAACAATGGTGCCCGTCTGGAAACCTATGTTATTCCTGGTCCTCGTAATTCCGGCGTTATCTGTCTCAACGGCTCTGCTGCACGCATGGTACAGCCAGAGGATATAGTTATCATCATGGCCTATGCTTTCTTTGATGAAAAGGAAGCAGCTGCCTACAAGCCAACTGTGGTTATGGTGGATGAAAAGAATGCCGTGAAGGAAATCCGCTCCATTGAATATCACGGCCAGGTGGATTAAAAACAAATAAATGAGAAGCTGTCTGCGAAATATATGCAGGCAGCTTTTTTAATTAATTTCTAATAAAAACTAGGAAAAATGTCTTGATTTTACTTTAAAATGATTGTATGATAATAATCGTTATTCATAGGACGATAAAAGATAAGGAGGCTGGCTGTACATGGCATGGGATAATTGGGCGATAAGAAATAAATTGAAAATAGTAGCAGGTATATTTGTCCTAGCCATGGTTATTTATGGTCTGGTCATGCATGATATTTGGCAGGCTATACAGTCGGAAAAGCATAATCTGACTATTTTGAATGCACAAAATAGGGCTATTTCTATAGAAAGAGATATTGAAGAAGTCTATGGCGTAGTTTCGACTTTGGAGATAGTCTTGGCTGATGGGAATAATTGGCAGGTTATGGATTTTGACAGTACTGCCAGACGACTGATGAAGCATTATTCCTATATTGACAGCTTGCAGCTGGCACCTCAGGGCAAGGTAACAAATATCTATCCTCTGCAAGGTAATGAAGCTGGATTAATTGATTTATTAAAAGATGAAAAACGGGGGCCTATATCCAGATATGCCAAGGATACTGGCAAAACTGTTATTCAAGGCCCTTTTGATTTAGTACAGGGAGGCAAGGGTATAGCTCTGCGATATCCAGTGTATAAAACTGATGAGTCCGGCCAAAAGGTATTTTGGGGCTTTACTATAGCCATTATCAAGGTGCCGGAGGTTTTTCGCTCTACAATAGAAACTCTTGATAGCTTTGATTACGCTTATACGCTATATTCCTTTGATTCTCTAAGCCAACAGTGGCAGTTGGTATTGGCTTCCGGTCAGGAGTTGGTAGATCCGGAAATAGTGGAGTTTCAGGTTTTTGATACCCAATGGAAGCTGGCTATTATGCCGGCTGAGGGCTGGTATAATTATCGGGAGATACTGCTTCATGGAGTTTTTGGCTTCTTTTTGGTGCTGTTATTTACCGCCATGAGCTATATGCTTCTGCGTTTGGCAGAGGCCAAGAGGATGTTTTCTCAAATGTCCCTTATGGACGGCTTGACAGGTCTAGGGAATAAGCGAAGCTTTGACCTTAGTTTGGAGCATCTAGTGCAGGAGGGCAGCAGCTTTGGTTTATGCTATATTGATGTAAATTATTTTAAGACTGTCAATGATAGATTTGGCCATAATGTAGGGGATGCCCTCTTAAAGACGGTTGCTAAAAGAATACAGGAAAATACCAGTTATCCAGCCTACAGAATCGGCGGGGATGAATTTGTGATTCTGGTGGATGAAGAGATTGAGGAAGCTAGGTATAAACAATTTAAGGAAAATATCGACCAGGCTTTTGCCCAGCGGGTACGGTGTTTGGATAAAAAACTGCACATTACTGTAAGTCTGGGCTTTGCCCGCTATCCTGAGGATGGTCAGGATGTGCAGCAGGTAATTGCCTTGGCAGACCAGCGTATGTATGCCGATAAGGAAATCAAGCACAAGCTGCATGGTTATGATAAAAATAGTCAGGTTGACTAAATTTAAAGAGTATAATTTAGTGTAGCTATTTGAGCAAAACGATAGTATAATACAATAATAACAAGGGTTGTATATATGTGTGTATGTGATAGGAGCGAGTAGATACATGGAATTAGTTTATACCAATGACAAATGTATTGGTTGCAATAAATGTATCAGAGCCTGCTATTGCGAAGGTGCCTGTATAGCTGTTGAGCAGGACGGAATCCAAAGTATAGATGTAGACCCTGCAAAGTGTATTGGATGCGGTGCTTGTATTGATGCGTGCCAGCATAATGCCAGAGCATTTTATGATGATACAGAGAGATTTTTTGCCGATTTGCAAAGAGGAGAATCTATTTCACTATTGGTTGCTCCTGCTTTTAGAGCGAATTATATGGACGAATATGAAAAAGTCCTAGGTGGGTTGAAGAGACTGGGTGTCAACAGGATAATAAATGTTTCCTTTGGTGCGGATATTACCACCTGGGGGTATTTGAACTATATTCAAAAGCACAACTTTCAGGGAGGAATTTCACAGCCCTGCCCGGCAGTAGTGGGTTATATCGAAAGATATGCTCCCGAACTTTTGCCGAAGCTGTTTCCGGTTCAGAGCCCCATGATGTGCGCCGCTATTTATGCCCGTAAAGAAATGGGGATACAGGATAAGCTGGCCTTTATTAGTCCATGTATTGCCAAGAAAGCAGAAATAGAGGACAGTAATAATCATGGTTATATAAATTACAATGTAACCTTTGAGCATCTTATGGCATATGTGAGAAAACATAATATCAGCGGGCAGCTGGCCAGCGATGAGATTGAATATGGCTTGGGTTCGCTTTATCCTATGCCGGGCGGACTGAAGGAGAATGTATATTGGTTCTTGGGTGAGGACATCTACATTCGTCAGATAGAGGGAGAAAAGCATGTTTTTGACTATCTGGAGAAGCATAAAAAGGATATTGCCAGAGGAGGAAACAAGGAATTATTTATTGATGCCCTAAACTGTGGCATGGGTTGTCTGTACGGTACTGCCATAGAGAAGTCCAAACTGGAAATGGATGATGCGCTGTATAATGTGCAGAAGATTCGGGAAGAATGTAAACAAAGCAATAAAAAAAGCCCTTGGTCAAAGAAGTTATCGCCGGCTGACCGCTTGAAGAAGCTAAATTCGCAGTTTGCACATTTGCGTTTGGAGGATTATCTGCGTCAATATACAGATCGTTCAGCTTCCTGCCGTGTGCGGCAGCCAAATAAGGAAGAATTGGAAAATATTTTTAACAGTATGTTGAAGCATACAGAAGCATCTCGCAAGATAGATTGCGAATGTTGTGGCTATGAGACCTGTGAAAAGATGGCTATTGCCATATATAATGGGTTTAATAAAAAAGAAAATTGTATTCATTACCTTAAGGATACAGCCGAAGCGCAGAAACATAAGGCTGTCAAGCTTGCCGAAGAGGTGCGGGAAGAAAAAAATCACATAGAAGCAACTCAGCAATTGGTTGTCGAAACAATCCGCAAAGTGAATGAGCAATTCAATCAGCTACATAGCTCTGTTGATGAAATGGTGAAAGGCAATGATGTCAATGCAGAGGAAAGCTCTAATATATCTTCCGAAATAGGAGAGGTGGACAGCTTCTGTGAGGAAGTGCAGGTGGCACTGGACGAAATAGAAAAACTGGTGCAGGCTCTTGACAAGAACAATGCAGAGGTTGTAAATATTGCTTCCCAAACGAATCTGCTTGCCTTGAATGCCAGCATTGAGGCAGCCAGGGCTGGCCAAGCAGGGCGTGGCTTTGCGGTTGTGGCTAATGAAATCAACAAATTGGCGGCCAGCTCCAAAGAAACTGCTGTCAGCAGTAATGAAAGTCAGAGAAGAGTCCTGAATCATGTTACGGATATGGTGGGCAAGCTGGCTAAATTGAAGGATATTGTTAAAACTGTCAACCAGCAAACCTGCAATCTGGCAGCCACAACTGAGGAAATATCTGCTTCGTCTCAGTCTATATTGGGAATAGCAGATGCAGTAAAAAATGATCTCGAAAAATTAAAATAAGATGCAAAGGCATTTTATTTCAATAATGTAGGGAGTATAAAAAAGGCTTCTCTAAAGCAAAATTCGTTTAGAGAAGCCTTTTTAGTTTTTCTTATTCTAAATCCTCAACAATAGGTGTGGCATGGTTGTTAATGCAGTCAGCAGTAATGGTTACCTTGCGGTGTTTGTCGGATTTTGGAATATCAAACATGATATCCAGCATAACATCCTCAATAATTCCCTTGAGGGAACGGGCGCCGGTTTTACGCTCAATAGCCTTCTGAGCTACAGCATGAAGGGCATCATCAGAGAATTCCAGATCCACATTATCCATTTCCATCAACTTCTTGTACTGTCTTACTGGGGCATTGCGAGGTTCGGTGAGAATCCGCAGCAGGGCGTTTTCGTCCAAATCCTCCAAGGTGCAGATAACAGGGAGACGGCCAATGATTTCTGGAATAATACCAAATTTCATCAAATCCTCTGGTCTGGTTTTGTGAATCAAATCATTGTATTTTGGCTTTTCATTCTGGCCTTCGATTTTGGCACCAAAGCCGATACCGGTGTCAGTAGCCTTCAATCGCTTGGCAATGATTTTCTCAATACCTACAAAGGCACCGCCTACAATAAAGAGAATATTTTTGGTATTTACCTTGATGGTAGGAGCCTCTGGATGCTTTCGCTGGCCTCTGGCGGTAAATTCTACCTCGCTGCCTTCCAGCATTTTCAGCAGGGACTGCTGTACACCCTCATGGCCTGGATCTGCGGTAATGGTGTTGTTCTCTCCGGACTTGCGAGCGATTTTGTCGAACTCGTCCAGATAGATAATACCATGTTCACAGCGGGTAATATTCTTGTCAGCGGCATAGTACAGATTGCGGACAGCTACCTCTACATCAGAGCCTACAAAGCCAGCCTCGGTAAGACTGGAGGAATCGGTTACGGCAAAAGGAATATCCAGCATCTTGGCCAGATGGGATAACAGGGCGGTTTTACCACAGCCGGAAGGGCCAAGGATAATTACATTGGATTTTTCAATTTCATCCAGCTCATCTTCCTTGTGATCGAAGCCGTATTTCATCCGCTTGTAGTGATTGTAAACAGCTACAGATAGGATTTTCTTGGCCTGGTCCTGATTGATGATGTACTTGTCCAGATATTCCTTAATAAGGTGAGGCTTGATTCTGGACATTTCCTCGTCCAGATTGCTCATGGTTTCGGCATCTGCTTCCTTGTTGACCTCTACCTGATGAGCCTCAATGGCCTTGTAAATATCTGTTACGCATCTAGCACACAGGGCAAAGCCACTGCGTGGGTCATATACTGGCAAATCATATTGGGAATGTACTACCACACGGCGCTTGCAAAAGCTGCACTGGATAGTAGGATCTTTTTCGCTCATAAAATTATACCTCTCAATATACAAACATTGTTACTTTTTCAATGTATACATTATGGTGTAAAGTGGGTAAAATTTCAACATTTTTTTCTAATTATTTGTTGCGCCAGAATGGGGGCTATGATATAATATCACAAGTCGGATTTTGAATCCGGGAAGTTGATTTTTTCGGCTTTGTCCCATTTTGGGAAGCTAAGTCGGACCAAGTCTTCGCAGAGAGGACTTGTAATACGCCCAATATGGGAAGAAGCGAGGTGTATATATATGAAGAACGGTATTCATCCAGAATTCTTTGAGGCAAAGGTTATCTGCGGTTGCGGCAACACCTTCACTACTGGCTCCACCAAGGCTGAGCTGAGAGTTGATGTTTGCTCCAAGTGCCATCCTTTCTTCACCGGTCGTCAGCGTGATATCGCAGCTGGTGGTCGTATTGAGAAGTTCAACAAGCGTTACGCAAAATAAGAACTGGGAGAGCAGGACGGATTGTCCTGCTCTTTTTTTGTATGAATAGCCTTTTGAGAAAGGATTTACATAGATATGGAAGAGAAGAAAATTACTATTGGCGGTCAGGCTGTTATTGAAGGCGTTATGATGCGGGGACCGGAGCTGACAGCTACGGCAGTCCGCACTCCAGAGGGTAAAATTGAGATAAGCAGCCGTCCAGTTAATTCTATTAGTGATAGATATCCAATATTGAAAAAGCCTCTGTTGCGAGGCTGTGTGTCCCTGATAGAATCCTTGGTTATTGGTATTCGTTCCCTGGGTTATTCTGCTCAGATGGCTGGGGAAGAGGAGGAACAGCTTTCTGATAGGGAGCTGGCAGGAACCATTGCTTTTGCCTTTGTGCTGGCAGCTATTTTGTTTATTGCTATTCCTACTGGGGCAGCCAAGCTTTTTCACAGCATTACAGAGGATCCAGTTTTCCTGAATCTCATGGAAGGTGTACTGCGATTGTTTATTTTTATAGCCTATATTGTGGGAATTTCCCGCATGAAGGATATTCAGCGAGTATTCCAATATCATGGGGCAGAGCATAAGACCATTGCCTGCTTTGAGGCAGGAGAGGCATTAACTGTGGAAAATGCTATGAAGCATACCAGATTTCACAAGCGCTGTGGCACTTCCTTTTTGCTTATTGTAATGTTGGTAAGTATTTTTGTTTTTGCCTTTTTGGGCTGGCCTAGCCTGATAGAGCGAATTGTAAGCAGAATTGTGTTGCTGCCAGTGGTGGCAGGTATTTCCTATGAGATTATTAGATTTTCGGCAAATTCTGATAATTGTATCCTGGGCTGGGCTGTAAAGCCGGGGCTGTGGCTGCAGCGTTTAACTACTAGAGAGCCAGAGCCGGATATGCTGGAGGTGGCTATTGAGTCTGCCAAGGCGGTACTGCCTGCTGATAAAATTCCTGCCGGCAGCGGGGATTATAGAGATGGAGTGTATTAATATATGAATATGATGGATAAATTGCAGGCTGTAGAGGACAAATATCTGGAGCTGGAATCCCTGATAAGTGATCCTTCTGTATTGGAAGATATGTCCCGCTGGCAGCGCTACAATCGGGAGCATGCTGGCTTGGAGCCTATTGTTACAGCCTATCGGGAATACAAGCAGGTTTGTACCGGCATTGAGGACGACAAGAATATGCTGTCCGAGGGCATTGATGATAATGAGTTCCGCCATATGGTGGAGGAGGAGCTAGCAGAGCTGAGAGCCCGCAAGGAGGAGCTGGATGAACAGTTGCCTATTTTGCTGCTGCCTAGAGATCCTAATGATGACAAGAATGTTATTGTAGAAATCCGTGGCGGTGTTGGTGGCGAGGAGGCTGCCCTTTTTGCTGGGGATTTGTTTAGAATGTACTCCCGCTATGCTGAGGCCCAGGGCTGGAAGGTTAATATTATGGATGCCAATCCTACCGAAATTGGCGGTTTCAAGGAAATTTCCTTTGCCGTAGAGGGACAGGGAGCTTATAGCAAGCTGAAGTACGAAAGCGGTACCCATAGAGTACAGCGGGTGCCTGTTACAGAATCCGGTGGCCGTATACATACTTCTGCTGTTACGGTGGCTGTATTGCCAGAGGCGGATGAAGTAGATGTGGACATTCGCCCAGAGGAGCTGCGGATTGATACCTATCGGGCTGGTGGTGCTGGTGGTCAGTATGTAAATAAAACTGAATCTGCCATTCGTATTACCCATTTGCCAACAGGTATTGTGGTACAGTGTCAGGATGAAAAATCCCAGTTGAAAAACAAGGAAAAGGCCATGCGTGTGCTGAGAGCCAGAGTGCTGGAGCAGGCACAGCAGCAACAGGCTGATGCCATTGCGGCAGACCGTAAGAGCCAGGTAGGTTCTGGGGATCGGAGTCAGAGAATCAGAACCTATAATTTCCCTCAGGGACGGGTTACTGACCATCGTATTGGCCTTACCCTGCATAAGCTGGAGTCTGTGCTGAATGGTCAGCTAGACGAGCTGATAAATGCCTTGATTACAGCAGATCAGGCAGAAAGACTGAAAAAGGTGCAATAATATGGCAGAAGTTTGGACCATTGGGAAAATTCTAAAATGGACAGAGGAATATTTTCAGAAGGCTCAGCTGGATTCCCCTCGGCTGGATGCAGAGGTTTTGCTGGCCCATGTACTCAATCAGCCAGAGCGGATTTACCTTTACGTGCATTTTGATCAGCCTTTGGAGCAGTCAGAGCTGGCAGCTTATAGAGAATGTATCAAAAGGCGGGTACAACATGAGCCGGTAGCTTATATTACTGGCCATCGGGATTTTATGGGCTTGGACTTCAAGGTAACAAAAGATACTCTGATACCTCGTCCCGATACGGAGATTCTGGTGGAGGCTGTGTTGCAGAGATTGCCAGCAGCCGGGGAAAATAGTACCTTGGCAGATATTGGCACTGGCACAGGAGCTATTTGCTTATCTCTTTTGAATTATCTGCCTAAGCTAAGAGCTATGGCGGTGGATATTTCGCCGGGAGCATTGGCGGTAGCTCAGGAAAACAGCGTTTCTCTGGGGTTATCCCAGCGGGTGGAGTTTTTCCAGGGGGATTTGCTGGTACCTTTGAAGGCCAAGAGAGAGCTGCTGAATGCTATAGTTTCTAACCCACCTTATATTCCCAAGGCAGATATTGCTACTTTAGCTTCCGATGTAAAGGCTTATGAGCCAATGGGAGCACTGGATGGTGGCGAGGATGGTTTGGATTTTTATCGTCGTTTGCTGGCAGAATCCGGTGATTTGCTGAAAGATGGCGGTTTTTTGGCTATGGAAGTTGGCATTCATCAGGCTTGTCAGTTGGAAGCATTGGCTAAAGACATGAGCCAGTGGGGTAAATGTGAAATTCTGCGGGATTTGGCTGGGATTGAGCGGGTAGTAATCCTGTGGAAAGCTTAAAATGGAGAGGGATAAATATGGAGGATATTTTTAATCAGCCTACAGAAATGGTGCACATCAGGGATGTGTCCCGTCAGCAAAGGGAGATTCAGAGAGCAGCTCAGCTTCTGAAATCTGGTGAACTGGTGGCTTTTCCTACGGAAACCGTCTATGGTATTGGTGCTTTAGGCTTGAATGTGGAGGCAGTGGAAAGGCTTTATGTGGCCAAGAATCGTCCTGCCGGCAAGGCTTTTTCTCTGCAGGTGGCTAATGTGAATATGATTCAGCAGATAGCTGCTTATGTGCCACTGATGGCTCGGAAATTGCTGGAAAAATTTGCCCCTGGGCCGATTACGGTAGTGTTGCCCAAGGCAGCTCAGGTGCCAGAGTTGGTGACTGGCGGTAGGGATACAGTAGGCATTCGCATTCCGGATAATCCTGTGGCTTTGGCAGTATTGCAGGCTGTGGGGGCGCCTTTGGCGGTGCCCAGTGCTAATATTTCTGGACATGTAAGCCCCAAGAGCGGGGCAGATGTCTTTGGAGATATGGCTGGGCGGCTGGCCATGATCTTGGATGGTGGGCCTTGTGCCATTGGCAGAGAATCCACTATTGTAGACTGCACTGGCAGTAAACCTGTTATTATTCGCCACGGAGCCATAAGTGATGAAGAAATCTATAAAACAGTGGCAGAAAACTTGAAATAGCACGCAAAAAGCCAGGGAATATAGATAAAATT
>SAMEA104315425__coassemble_674_pt1 | contig 26491 bp, 23 predicted proteins | sample SAMEA104315425__metabat2_low_PE_026 | metagenome-assembled genome bin SAMEA104315425 (sample SAMEA104315425) | gut metagenome | biome: Monkey gut; feature: monkey-associated habitat; material: faeces | place: China | collected 2013
AGAAAAGTAGCGAGAGCGTGCCTGAAAGGGTACTCCCATATCGCCATTAATAGGGGATAGTTTTGCACATCAATATAGCGCGAGCGTGCCTGTAAGGGTATATGACATGCCTACAAAAAGTGTATAAATAAATTGCCTCATGGGAGTGCGCCTGAAATGGGATTCCCATATCGCCATATAGATAATTGATGTATTCGACAAATCGGAATTTTGCAATTTCTTCATTCAATGTTCCACGTGAAACAACATCCATAATTTATCTATTTCGCCTATAACTTGACGGAATTAGCACTTAACTGTATGATAAACCAGTAGATTTTGAAAACAAGGTGATGCCATGATTGAATTGCCAACTATACAACAACTAAAATGCCTGCTATGCTACGGTAAAGAAAACAATTTTACCCGAGGCGCACAGCAGGCCAATATTACCCAATCTGCCTTTAGTGCCCAAATCAAAAAACTGGAGGAAACTGTGGGCCTGGAGCTTATTCAGCGCACCAACAAAGGAAGTCATCTAACTCCCTCTGGAAAAAAAATGCTGGCCATTGCTGAAAAACACCTAACAAATTTGCAACAGGAAATATTAACGCTTCGCCAAGAGCAACAGCAAGAACCTACCCTCCTCAAAATCGGAGTTATGCGAACTCTAGGAGATGTGCTAATGAATCGTCATGTACAACATTTCCAGCAGGAAAAGAACCCCATCGACCTAGTGGTTTACGATATGGAAAGCAGTGAAATCTTAACTGACCTGCGGGATGATAAAATTGATTTAGCCTCCGTCTATATGATTCATCCCAAGCCCTTTGCAGAATATGAACAGGTACATTTAGCTTGGGACCAAATGGCTTACTACGCTCCCTGCCTGAACATATCAGATAAGCAAATAAGCCGCAGCGCTATTATTAACCATCCTATGGTATATTATCCCAATAATTATTTCATGGAGCAAACCGTTGGCGAGTATTTTGCCTATGGAAAGCCTCCTCGTGCTGCTACCCTTTCTACTCCCTATGCCATGGTACACTTCTGTCAACAAAATCCTGCTGGAGCCATTCTACCACAACGCCTGATAGAGGCTCTGGACATCCAGCAAGGAGTTTATACCCTACAGGAGCCATTGTTGATGGATAATTGCATCGTATTTAAAAAGGATACGCCTAAGAGAGCAGATATAGAATTTTTTATCAATTATTTACGACCTTACTTTGTAGACTGATTTTCTCAAATAGCTGTTATCGTTTTTTTCGATAGCAGCTATCTTTTTATTGCGTTATACAAATATCTCCTTATTAACTATAATCTAAAGCGTTTTCTTTTTATTAATAGGGTATAAGAATAAGAAAGGCTGATGATTATTTTATGGAAAAAGAACCTTTATGGACACGAGGCTTTGTGCTTGATACATTTATCAATCTAGGCATTTATATCATCTATTATATGCTTATGGTAGTTATTGCCGTGGAGGCATTACACATGGGCGCCACTGTAGCAGAGGCTGGCCTGGCTACTGGCATCTATATTATCGGTGTACTGCTGGCCAGATTAATTGGTGGCCGCTATATTGAATTAATGGGCCGTAAGAAAATGCTCTACGCCGGGGTGATTTTTTATCTCCTGACCACAGTTCTCTATTTCGCTTTTAATTCTATGACTACTCTATATGGGGTGCGACTGCTAAACGGCATTGGCTATGGCGTAGCTGCTACGGCCACCGGTACTATCATTGCCGGCGTTATTCCCCAGTCCCGCCGTGGTGAAGGCATCAACTATTTTGCACTCAGTCTAAGCTTGGCTGCTGGTGTTGGTCCTCTGTTGGGCATGCTGCTACAGGATTATTTCAGCTTTGCCCATATAGTTAATTTCTGCATTGCTATTTTAGGTGCCTGCCTTTTGGCTACATTCTTCCTGCCTGTAGAAGAAATTGAGCTTTCTCCCGAAAAGCTGGCAGAGCTAAAATCCCTCCGGTTGGATAATTTTATTGAACCTAGAGTATTGGCCATTTCTACCGTTGCCTTTTTCATGGGTATCTGCTATTCCGGTGTGCTTTCCTTCTTAGGAGCCTATACCAAGGAATTAGGCCTTGATGGTGCTGGCCCTGTATTTTTCGTAGTCTACGCTATTGTTATTACCGTCATTCGCCCCTTTGCCGGTGTAATGTTTGACCGCAAAGGTGAGGATTTTGTTATGTATCCTTGCTATCTGGCTCTGTTTATTGGCCTGATGCTTCTAGGACAGGCTCAGGGCATGGTGCTGATGATTGCGTCCAGCATCTTTATCGGCCTTGGCTATGGTACTTTCATGTCCAATGGTCAGGCTATCTGTGTTAAGCTTACCCCAGCCTACCGCTCTGGTATTGCTGTTTCCACCTATTTCATCATGCTGGATGTAGGCCTAGGCTTTGGCCCTTATTTTTTGGGAGCTTTCAAGGAAATCATCGGCTTTAATGGTATCTATGAGGCCACTGCTGTAGGGTCTTTAGCCTGCGCAGCAATTTATTATTTGGCCTATGCTAGAAAACGCGACAGAAATAGTCAGGATGAATTGGCTGAAGATGATTCTATGGAGCAAACCTTAGAGATGGAATAACCATCCCTAATATATCCTCAAAGACAAAATAGCATATGTAATACAAAGGAGATGTTTCACGTGAAACATCTCCTTTTTGTTAGACAGTATGTAATCCCATGAGGGTTCTTTCCCTGCAAGCCCTCAAAATATTTTTCTTATGTTCCCATGTTTTATATGTTGTGCTTTCGCCCTCTGTTGATTAATCTTCAGAAGGCATTTTTCTGGAACTTTATAAATAATCAATATAATTCTCAACTATTGGTATTTTACCACCAATGGTTAATATAAGAAACACTATACTTATCATGAAGAAATACCATAAGTTTACATCTTACCTCCAAATACAGGAAAAATGCTATGTCTACCGTAGTCCTTAATCTTTTCCACATGCTTAAGGATTTCCATGTCCTCATCTGAAATTGTAAAATCAACATCCGCATTAACTTTCATATGCTCTGGATTTGCAGTCTTTGGCAAAACAATCATTCCAAGCTGAATATCAAAACGAATGCACAGCTGCGGAATCGTAACCCCATATTTTTCTGCCATATCCCCTATTGCCTTGTTCTTAAGTGCCTCACCATGGGCAACCGGAGAATACGCTTCCATGGCCATGCCCTTCTTCTGACAATAATCAACCAACTCCAGAGACGAGTTAGAAATATGACAAAGCACCTGATTAACCATAGGCTTAATTTCAGCAGTTTCCCACAGGTTTTCAATATCTTCCTGCAGAAAATTGGATACACCAATGGCACGTAATTTTCCGGCCTTGTACGCATCCTCCAAAGCTCTCCACGCTGCACGATTTCCCTCCACATAGCGATCTTCACTCTGATTTACCTTATCCCAAGGCTGAGGACTGTGAATAATCATCATATCAATATAATCAAGTCCCATATTGGCAAGACTTCTATCTATGCTTGCCGCAGCTTCCTCGTAAGTCTTGTATTCAGCTGCAACCTTTGATGTAACAAATATCTGCTCCCTTGGAACATCGCAACTGCAAATTCCCTTACCTGCACCTTGTTCATTTCCATAAGCCTGTGCTGTATCTATATGACGATAGCCCAGCTTAACAGCAGACTTTACAGCCTCTGCCACCTTATCATCATCTATAAGCCATGTGCCAAGAGCCAGCACCGGGATTTCTACTCCATTACTTAATTTCTTCATTTCCTGATACATATATTATTCCTCCATCCATATTTCTTTTTCCAGTACATCATATTCAGCATCAGATACAGGTTCACACCATTCGTTAGTACAATCCTCACCAGGCACCTCAACAGCAATATGTGAAAACCAGCTATTCTTTTTTGCGCCATGCCAGTGCTTGACATTAGCTGGAATCAATATAACGCTTCCTTCATGCAGACAAACCGCATCCTTTCCTTCTTCCTGATACCACCCTTCTCCAGCTATGCAAATAAGCAATTGTCCTCCACCTCTTTTGGCATGATGGATGTGCCAATTATTACGACACCCCGGTGCAAAAGTCACATTGGCGGCAAATAGTCCGTACTGTGGATCTGTGAGTGGATTTAAGAATGAGTCCCCCATAAAATATCTTGCATACGCTGTATTTGGCTTGCCCATTCCAAATACATTGTGCTGTTCAAAAGTATCCTTATTTTCAAATTTCATAATAATTTTCCTCCTTGTTTTCATTTCTTGAATCACATCATTTCATATGCTATACTAACAATATCCCCTAAACCTAGCTTTAGGTCAATATGTTTTTTTAATAATTTTGGAGGCTTACCATGTACACAATTGGACAAGTAGCAGAAATGTTTGATTTACCCATTTCCACGCTTCGATATTACGATAAACAAGGACTTTTCCCACAACTCATACGGGAATCCGGTATTCGTAAATTCAGTGAAAATGAAATTGAGGCCTTGCGAGTAATCGAGTGCCTAAAGAAATCCGGTCTTGAAATCAAGGATATCAAGCTCTTTATGGATTGGTGTGCAGAAGGTCCTGCCACTTATTCCGACCGCTTTCAGCTTATTCGAAATCAAAAAGAACGCGTGGAAGCAGAAATCAAACAGTTACACAAAACTTTGGATATGCTGAAGTTTAAGTGCTGGTATTACTCTAAGGCCATGGAAGATGGCAATGAAGATACTGCAAAAGCATCCATCCCAGATGGGCTTCCAGAAGATATTCGTGCAGCATATGACAATTCCCATACACAATCCTCATAATTCTACCTCTATGTGCTATGCTTTTGCCCTCTGTAGATAAATCTTCAGAAGGTATTTTTTTGCAAAATTCTGATTTGTCGAGTTGCCTATCTCCCTAAATATTGGAAATTAAAGTCGTTATGTCAGTGGGTTCTCGAAATACAGTCTGCGGTCATAACGACTTTTGCTCTGTCCGACTTAATGGCCCTATCTGATGATTTATTCTAACGCACAGATACCGCTTGTCGCTGAGCCATTTCACAGAGGCCGTAATGACAGAGAGTGCCACCGGGCCACTTTTGCTACGCAAAAGCAGGAGTCTCCCGACGCAAAAGTGTCATGCCCCTCCGGCTGTTGCCGAATCATTCTGCCTTTACTGTACTTAATAGCCACATCAGAGATAGTCTGAACTAAATATCGCTCGTCGTGGAATAAAGTGACACAGCGGTCACTTTATTCTGGGCAATATGTCGCTGGCATATTGCCCGCTCCTAGCTAAGCCTAGCGGATGCTAAATTTCTTCTGCGCCTTACGGCTTGAACTCATTAAGCACCGAGGCTTAGCAAGGTTTTTCTTAGGGTATTATCATCTGCTGTTCTATTCCAGTCAATACGCCAAAATTTCAAACAGTGCCAAAGCAGGAAGTTGCAATGAATACACAAAGTAGAAGGCATGACATATACCCTTAACAGGTATATCGATGTGCCTCGCTTCTTAACGAATTTAAGCCATGAAAAGGTGAACATCGTGAAGCTTTTCATGCGATTAAATGAGTTTAGCAGCGTGAGGCACATCAATATAGCGCGAGCATACCTGTAAGGGTATATGCCATGCCTACAGAAAGTGTATAAATAAATTTCCTCATGAGAGCTTTAGTACTGCTAGGCGAGAAAAGTAGCGAGAGCGTGCCTGTAAGGGTATATGCCATGCCTACAGAAATCGTATATGTATGCCATTGCTAAGATTAGCATTTAGCTCGGCAAATCAGAATTTATACACAAAAAAGGACCGCCTAACACAGACAGTCCCTATAATCAAATTTTGCTCAGCCAATCATCTACACGAAAAAAACTTACAACAGCTCCTTATGGTCAAGAATAGCCTTACCTGCTGTACAAGCCTCGCAGAAGCAGGTGTCTCCCCCATTGGCCTTAACCTCTTTTGCTTTCTGGAGAAGCTGTTCAGCCACCTCTGCCCCAAAGATTTTCTTGGCATCCTCAGAACCAAAGAAAGGCAATACCTCATCAATGCTCTGCACATCTGCCTTCAGTTCATTCACCAGAGCTGTCGCAGTTTCCGGATTCTGAGCTGCCAGATACACCTCAGCTTTTTCCTTCAATCCCGCGTAACAGCTGGGAGCTGCAATCAAATTTTTTACCTGCTGCATAATATCTGCCTTTGTCATAATAATATTTCCTCCTCTGCAAAATCTTACTACAATTTGTTGTAACTATCTCTATTACAATTAAAATTGTAGCACCCCTCAATTGCAATGTCAACAGTTACAACTAGAAAGAATATCTAACTAGCAAAAATTATTTCCCCTGTATATTAATACACTTAGTAATCTCTCCCTGCACATCGGCCATGGAAATAGAAGCCAGTTCCCTTTCCATAGCTCGTTGAACTTGCTCTAACTTATCATCCAATACATTGTGTATATTGCGGCCAATAGGGCATTTTTCGTTAGGATTTTCGTGGAAATGAAATAGCTCCCCTCTCTCTACACATTCTACCGCTTGATAAATATCCAAAAAGCTAATCTCCTCTGGTGGCTTGGCTAGAAATGCTCCACCAGTGCCTCTAACCACCTCTACCAGGCCAGCATTTTTCAGCTGCCCCAGGATTTTACGCACAATCACTGGATTTGTATTTGTACTGCCAGCCAAAAAATTACTCGTTACCTTCGTATCCTTTATAACTGCAATGCAAGTCAATATATGCACTGCCAAAGTAAATCTACTTGATATCTGCATGTTTTCCACCTTTCTCTTCCCACAATATTTCTTTTATCCTGTATTATATCATATACAGGTAAAAAATATATTAGCTATTTTTCTTGTTTCACGTGGAACATTTTCACAAAGAAAATCGTGATTTTTACAATAAAATATCGAAAATTTCAGCTATTAATGATACAATAGAAAAGAAAATCCGTAAAAACCCTATTCATAAAAGAAAGTGGTGAATATATTGGGAAAAATAATTGCTGTAGCCAACCAAAAAGGCGGTGTAGGCAAAACTACAACAGCCGTAAATCTCAGTGCTGGCTTGGCTCTGTTAGGGCGACGAGTTCTCCTTATAGACTGTGATCCTCAGGGTAATGCCACCAGCGGTTTAGGCATTGATAAGAACTCTTTGGAACAAAGTATCTATGATGTTTTAGTAGGCCAGGCCAATCTGGGAGATATTATCATTCATACTGATTTTGATTTGGATCTGGTTCCCTCTGTTATGGACTTAGCAGGTGCAGAGGTGGAACTGGTGGAAGCAGAGGACAAGCTTTATCGCCTGCAAAAAGCCATTACTCCTATTCGTGGCATCTATGACTATATCATTATTGATTGCCCACCATCCTTGGGCCATATTACCCTAAATGCCCTAACAGCGGCGAACTCGGTACTACTGCCTCTCCAGTGTGAATTTTATGCTTTGGAGGGACTTAGCCAGCTTATGTCTACCATTGAAATGGTTCAGGAACAGTACAATTCTCAGCTCTATATTGAAGGTCTTGTTATGACCATGTTTGATTCCCGTACCAATCTATCCCAGCAGGTAGAAGCTGAGGTTCGCAATCATTTTCCAAATCAGGTATACGAAACAAAAATCCCTCGTACAGTGCGGCTAAGTGAGGCCCCATCCTATGGTCAGCCAATCTTTGCTTATGCTGCTACCTCCAAGGGTGCTTTGGCCTATGAAGCTCTTGCCAAGGAGGTTGCAGGCCATGAGTAAAAAAATAGGTGGTCTAGGCAAGGGCTTAGGTGCCTTTGGTCTAGGTGCTATTAACAAACCCAAGACTGCTATTGCTAAAGCAAAGCCCCAGCAGGAAGCCAAACTTGAAGGTCTACCAGTACAGGAACTGGATATCAGCAAGATTACTGCCAATCCTGGTCAGCCTCGACAGGAATTTGATTCTGAAGCTCTCAAAACCCTTCAGGAATCCATTACCCAATATGGAGTTCTTCAGCCTATTTTGGTGCGCAAAACTGTCAAAGGGTATGAACTCATTGCTGGCGAGCGACGCTTCCGAGCTGCTACTCAGGCAGGTCTGAAAACTATTCCTGCCCTTGTGAGAGAATACAATGATGCCCAGATGAGCGAGGTAGCTTTGATTGAGAACATCCAGCGTGAGAATCTCAATGCTATTGAAGAAGCCAAGGCCTATCAGCATCTTTTAGCTGACTATGGCTTGACACAGGAGCTGTTATCCCACAAAGTTGGCCGCAGCCGCTCCCATATTGCTAATTTTCTGCGCCTCCTAAAGCTGTCTGACCATGTACAGGAGCTGCTGACTCAGGGAAGTATTTCCATGGGACAGGCTCGTCCTCTGCTGGGACTGGAATATGAAGAACTGCAAAATCAAGCCGCTGATTATATCATAGCCAATGAGCTTTCTGCCCGTCGTGTAGAAGCCCTGGTCAAGCAGCTGCAAAAGAACCCTGCTTATTTAGCAGAGGAAAAACAGGAAAAGCCAGCCCCGCAGCTGGATGTGTTTTTGCAAGAGGCTGAGGATAAGCTGAAAATGTTATTAGGCACTCCAGTACGCATCAAAAACAAAGGAAAAAAACAGTTGCTGGAAATTGATTTTTCCTCTCAGGATGAACTGCAGCATCTCTTACAGCTTTTAGAACAAAGCCAAAATATGGCCAAACCTGCCGAACTAACACCAGAGGAAAAACTGTCCAAGCTGCGCCAATTTTCTACCACTGGCAAATTAACTGTATAAAAACATATATACCATTTACACTAAGGAGCGAATTTTTTTCATGGCAAATACGGATATTATGAATTTTATTATCAATAACCTCAGCTACATGGTAGGTATCCTAGGCATTTTGGTTATTGTAATGTACTTATTACTAATTCATCTTTTCTATAATCTTAATTATATGAAAAAAAGATACAAGAAAATGATGACTGGCGTGGATGGAGCTAATCTTGAACGCATGATGATTGGCTGTATTGATAGCACCAAGGCTGTGGCTGATGAAAATGCCAAGCTCTGGGAGGAAAATAAAGCTATTAAGGAGTTGCTGTCCAAGGCTCTCACCAAGGTAGCTATCGTCAGATTCCGGGCCTTTGAGGATATGGGCAGTGATTTGAGCTACGCTGTAGCCATGCTGGATTCCCACAACAATGGTGTTGTTTTGTCCAGCATCTTTGCTAGGGAGGATTCCCGTAGCTATGCCAAGCCTATTGTCAATGGAACTTCCACCTATCCTATGACCTCCGAAGAGGAAGATGCCCTCCGACAAGCCATGGCTAAATAAAAAATATATTTGGAGGTGTCCCTTATGGCAAAAGCGCAAGCTGCCGCTATTAGTGAAAAAAATGGCATTCTAGCCTCATTAACCAGCTGCTTTATCTGGGGTATTCTGCCATTATATTGGAATCTTTTATCTCCAGTAGGAGCAGATGAAATTCTCACCAACCGCATTTGCTGGTCATTGTTTTTTATGCTGCTTATCTTGGCAGTTATGAAACGTTGGCGAGGTTTTTTACAGGATTGTCGGGATTTATGGCAGGAAAAAAAACGCAGTCTGCTCTTATTAGCCGCTGCCTCAATTATCAGCATTAACTGGCTAACCTATATCTGGGCAGTCAACCACAATCATGTCTTGGACACCAGTTTAGGCTATTATATCAATCCTTTAATGAGTGTTCTTTTAGGAGTTGTGATTTTTAATGAAAAGCTGTCCAAGCTGAAATGCATTAGCATTGCCCTGGCCTTTACAGGCATATTGCTGATGACCTGGCAGCTAGGTACCCTACCTTGGGTAGCTGTGGTACTGGCTACTACCTTTTCTGCCTACGGAGCTTTGAAAAAACAGCTTAACCTAAATCCTCTATCCAGTATTACCCTGGAAACCCTGCTCATGATACCTATAGCCCTGCCCTATCTTGGCTATTTAACTGCCACCTCTACCAGCCATCTTACACCACAGCTAATCCTGTATTTGGCTGGTACAGGGATTATTACAGCTTTTCCGCTTATATTATTCACCTATGGAGCCAATTCCCTACCCCTAAACGTACTGGGCTTTATACAGTATATCAGCCCCACCATTGCACTGTTCCTAGGCATCTTTTTCTTCCATGAAAGCTTTGGCCTGGTTCAGCTTATAACCTTTAGTTTTATCTGGACCGCCATTGCCCTTTTCACCTACGCCGAAAGCCGACATATTTAAAAATTAACATTAAGCAACCAAAAAGGACTGCGCCTTCCGTACTGCAAAAATAATTACGAAAGGAGCAGTCCTCTTTTTATGCCCTATTAATGATGGAACAATCTGATATGGGTAAAGGCCATAGCAATATTGTACTTATCGGCAGTTTCAATAACATTATCATCACGAATGGAACCGCCAGACTGGGCAATATAGCTTACGCCGCTCTTGTGAGCACGTTCTACATTGTCACCAAATGGGAAGAATGCATCGGAGCCTAGGGATACGCCGGTAATGCCCTTCAGGTATTCCTTCTTTTCCTCTCTGGTGAGAGGCTCAGGCTTCTCAGTAAATACCCGCTTCCAATCATCAGTCTCCAGCAGGTCCTCCCACTCCTCAGAAATATATACATCAATAGCATTATCTCTATCAGGACGACGCACCTCAGCCTTGAATGGCAGTGCCAAAACTTTTGGATGCTGGCGCAGATGCCATACATCAGCCTTGTTACCAGCCAGACGAGTGCAATGTACACGGGACTGCTGTCCAGCACCTATACCAATAGCCTGACCGTCCTTAGCATAGCAAACAGAGTTGGACTGAGTGTACTTCAAGGTAATCAAGGCAATAAGCAAATCTCTCTTGGCTGCCTCATCAATAACCTTATTCTGAGTAGGAATGTCCTTCAGGCATTCCTCATCCAGCTTTACAGTGTTCCGCTTCTGCTCAAAGGTAATGCCGAATACTTCCTTCTGCTCCAACTCAGCAGGCTCATAGGCCTTGTCCATCTGCAATACCAGATAGGTGCCCTTGCGCTTGCCCTTGAGAATCTCCAAAGCCTCTGGAGAGTAGGATGGCGCAATAATACCATCAGAAACCTCACGAGCCAGGAAGGATGCTGTCTGAGCATCACACTCATCAGACAAAGCTACAAAATCACCATAGGAGGACATACGGTCAGCGCCACGAGCTCTAATATAGGCAGTAGCAATAGGAGATAATTCAACACCCTCTACAAAATATACCTTCTGCAAAAGGTCGGAAAGAGGTGCTGCCACTGCTGCACCGGCAGGACTAACATGCTTGAAGGATGCTGCGGCAGGCAGGCCAGTGGCCTCCTTCAGCTCCTGAACCAGCTGCCAGCTGTTCATGGCATCCAAGAGATTGATATAACCAGGTTTACCATTAAGTACGGTAAAAGGAAGCTCCCCTTCCTTCATGAAAACACGGGCCGGTTTCTGATTCGGGTTGCAACCATACTTCAACTCTAATTCTTTCATGTGAAATCTCCTTTATAACATAAAATTCTAAAGCATATAAATCACTGATTACCCTTTATTTATTTGACAAAATGATTTATAATGCTATAAGAGTGTAAATGATGATGATGAAATTTATCCTTCAATCATCAATTTCAATTTATCATTTAGCCAATATTTTGTCAACCCAGGGGGAGTGTATTACATGATTAAAAACATCGGTGTTTTAACCAGTGGCGGCGATAGCCCAGGCATGAACGCAGCAGCACGTGCCGTAGTTCGTACTGTATTGTATGAAGGTGGTAAGGTATTCGGTATCTACGATGGATACCGTGGTCTTTTGGATGAACATATAGAGGAGCTCAGCTCCCGTAGTGTATCTGATATTCTCCAGCGTGGCGGTACTTTTTTGGGTACAGCTCGCTGCAAGCGCTTCACAACTCCAGAAGGCCGTATGCAGGCTTATGAGAACATGAAGAAATATGGCATTGAGGGCTTGGTTATCATTGGCGGTGACGGCAGCCTGAGAGGTGCCAGCAAGCTGAGTGCTGAGACTGGTGTACCTATTGTTGGTCTGCCTGGCACCATTGATAATGATGTATGGGGCACTGATTACACCATTGGTTGCGATACTGCTGCCAATACTATTATCGACGCTATCAACAAGCTTCGTGATACTGCTTCTGCTCACAGCCGTATTGCTGTAGTAGAGGTTATGGGCCGCCGCTGTGGCTGGCTGGCAACTCTGGCAGGCATTGCTGGTGGTGCTGAGGTTGTACTGATTCCTGAGCGTGAGTTTGATCTGGATGAGGTTTGCAACAATCTGGTAACTTCTTACAACAACGGCCGTCGTTATTCCCTGGTAGTAGTTGCTGAGGGTGTAGGCAGCGGCGTAGATATCGGTAAATATATCGAAGAAAAAACTCAGATGGATGTTCGTGTATCTGTACTGGGCCATATTCAGCGCGGTGGTTCTCCATCCGTACAGGACCGCGTAAAGGCCAGTCAGCTGGGCGAAAAGGCTGCTTTGGCATTGATGGCAGGTCAGACTAATGTTGTCTTTGGTTTCAACAAGGGCAAGGTTGTAGCTATCAATCTCCATGATGCTATTACCAACAAGAAGCCTCTGGACCCTGAGTACATTGAACTGGCAGATATGCTGGTATAATAAAACACCATCTTTTTAGATTTTCGATACGAAACTCAAAACAGAATGACCACACTAGAGTATTGATTTACTCCGGTGTGGTCATTTTCCTTATCTCAAATACTAAGAATGCATTTGAGAAATTTTTTTATTGTTTCTGCTGGACAGAAATAATAAAATCTGCCATAGTCATCGCCGAATTAACAAATAACCTTGCGTGATGTTCGTCAATGCTTATTCTGCTTGCACCAACTCCATGTGCATCGCTATCCTTATTTCTCATTTCTGCGATAGCCGATACAATGCTATTCAATCCAGAAAGAAGTGTGTTTATTCTTCTATCTGTATTAGCATCGGTGTGCATATTATAAAGTGTACGTACTTGCTTATAGAGTTTTGCCATATCTCCACTATCAGAAGGTGTCTCATTCCTTAGTTCAATTACATAGCAAAATGTTTCTTCAAGGAGTGTACGAGATTTGGTAATAGCACTATCATAATTTTTCTGTTCAACATCATCTAATGCACGAGCAGAGAGGCTCTTGATATACTCTCTGTCAATTGTCTTGATTTTAGGAACTTCCACTTTTACAGTACTGCCAATAGGTCTTACAATGAATTGTTTGCCTACAATAGCCAGTTCATTGCCACCGAATAATAAAACACCATTAATTTTCTTTATGATTGATTTTGTAATCTGGTCATAGGCAGCATTGATTTCATCAACCTCATGTCCGGATAGCATATTTGAAAATTGCTTTTTATCAAACAAATACGCCAGTAAATCAGAACATCGATTTTTTTCTATACAATGAATCATCAACTTGTCTAGGTATTGCCATCTGCTTAGGTTCACTCCACTCCATGAATAATTAGCAGGAAGTCCGAATACGGTAGATAAGCCACACAAATCCGGTCCACTTAGGTAGGGCATCATGATTTGAATTTCAGTTCCATCATTGAATTCATATTTTCCGTATTTAGTATCACCATCCAAAATAGCAATGATTTCTTTTGTTCTCAACAGTTCGTATGAACTATTCTTTTTAGTATCAGCCATAGAAATTCCTCCTAATCTGGCAACAATCCACCGAAATCTGAATCGAATTCAGCTTTTCGATTATCACGATTAAAGAAGTGGAATCCCCATATGCGATACTTATTGTCATCTATAAATTTTTTAACAGGAATGGCATTCGCTTGTAATTCTAGCAAGAACTGTTCTTTCCATCTGTCTGTTTCAATAAGATGTGAACCCTTAGGTTCAATGAACACTTGAAATTGTTCATATCCATCTTCTTTATCTTTTTGTAGGAACAGTACATAGTCAGGTTCAAAACGTTCGCCACCATCAAAGGAATAAATGTGCATTTGGCGTTCGTTACGCATCAGATAAATTTTACTGTAATATGTTTTTAGTCGGTCAATGTAATTCCTAAAATAGGATACAAATGCCTTTTCCTCTGATGTTCCATAATTATCTGTAAATGCAAACCAATCTTCAGAAGACAAGTCCATACGCATTTCACTAGGTACAGTTGCATCATTTTGTGATTTTCCGATACCGCCATCGACAACAGTTGTATAATTAACAGTTTTGTCACGAAAGACATCGTGAATATTAACTGCTGAAAATTCTTTTGTACCTTCATATTCTTCCTCAATTTCTGAAATATAAGCAGAAATTTTTTTGAGTACATTTGTGACGGCAACAGAAAGAATATTAACTGGTGGTTGTTCATATTTGCTTCGTATTTCTATTTTTATATTTCCGAGATATTTTTCACTTGTGATAAATTCTCTGGTCGATTTCAAATTAGGAAATCTACTTTTTAAAGCATTAAATTTATATACAGATTGCGTTGCCAGTGCCTTATTAACAATAGCATAATTGATGGCAGCAATTTCTCCAATAGTACAGGAATATAGTATAGGTTTAATTGCCGAACTTGCAGGAACACTTTGATTTTCTTCCATAATGATATCTTCGCCAGACTGTCCTGTTGCAAGTGAGACAGTATATGTTTTGCTTCTCACTGAAGGCAGTAATTCATTTACATCGGCTCGGCTTTTCACACTTCTGTTATTTATAAAAATTAATCCGTTTTTATACAGTTCATCCTGTTTGAAATCATCTTTGAGAATGTATTTGCAAGTTACAGTTTTGTCTGGATCAATACCAATTTCTCGTAGAGCTTGATTTAATTCAAATATATAACGGCTATCATTCTGGCAGTGATAGTACAATTCTTCACAGATACGAAGTTCGTTATCTATATCATTATCATATTTTCTTTGATATTTAGACTGTTCGTCATCAAGCTGAAATGGGCAGTATCTTGCTCCACGTCCTATAAGCTGAGCCTCTGACACTGTTGCAGGAGATATCTTTTTTCCACCCTGTCTTGTTTCATACAATCGCACAATATCAAAAAGGTTAAGGACATCCCAACCTTCATCTAATTTTTTGACCTCGAATATTGCACGATATGGATTATCAGAATCCTCCAGCGAATTCAATAATACCTGTTTGCGGTCAACCTCTTTATCATCATTCACAGAAACGCAATGTTCTTCTGAAAAGTCCTCACGAAGTTCCTGTGCCAACATATCAAATGTAATTCCCTTATCAGCAAAATATTTATAAACTGTTGACATTGTTGGGTTATCTATCAGTCCTGAAATTCGTTCTAAGGTCATACCACTAAGATTCTCAACAGTTGAAATAAAGTTTGCCATAAAATCCTTGCTATCAGCTATCTTTGCTGCTTTGAATAGTACAACTGGTTTTACAGCTAAGTGATTGTCCTGAAATACTTTCAAACGATATTGGCTCAATACTAATGCTTGTAAAGCTCTATCCATAATGGACATATCAGAACGGAGTGTTTTTATTTCCTTGGAATATAAATCTTCACGGAATTTCTTTAGTGGGTAGTCAAATATAATTTTATTTTCATACTCAGCAAATATCTGTGGATTAGATAAATCACAAGTAGCAGTGAATTCAAGAAGAACATTTCCAATATTACGTTCAAAAATAGTTTTAACCGTCTGTTCCCATGAATGTTTACTATTTTCTTCATCTTTATTCAATTTTTTCGTTGTCACATTTAAATGATGAGCCTCATCGGAGATGAGTACAGTTTTTTTATCATCAAAATCGTCAAATGTCACACCATTTTCTCTAGTTAACCACATATCTGTATGTAGCCCCTGTGTGGTTGTAAAACAGATATTAATGGCATCCGGGTCAGTAGCTTGGAAGTTATCAACCTTCTTGATCTGTACACGCTCGCCGTCAATCACTATCTCATCTGCAAACAAATATTTGCTAGATACTTGATTCGTAAAATTTTCTTCTGTCTTTTTTACAATGGTTGACAGATTAACGAAGAAAAGAAAGTTGCGATATCCCTGTTTGTATAGATAAAGCATCAGTCCTGCCATAATTAAAGTTTTTCCACTTCCAGTAGCCATGTGAAATAACACCTGTGTAGGATGAGGGCAGTTCTTTCCCTCGTAGTGAATCATGAAGTTTTCAAAAGCTTTTATCTGATACGGACGTAACTCAAAAGAAGAGTTGAGGTTATCCGAAATATATGATGGCAAAGATACAGTGATACCATATTCACGCAAGCCATCTATTTTTTCGTGTAAAAATGCCACTTGTTACACCTCCCCATAGAAACTGTGTGTGAAAGCCTTATCATCATCAGAAATATTGAATTCCTCATCATCTATATCACAGTAGTTTACATACAATAAATTCTTGTCCAGCAGTTCCATTAGTAATTGTTTCTGATTTTCTAATGACAATTCTACAAATTCAGACCTTGATGAATCAATATCTTTAGGATTCACCTTGCTGCTTATAAAGCCTGTAGCAAGCATACGCTTGTAAATATCTTCAAGAGTAGCGATATCTGTAGCAACAGTTATTTCATCTACGAATGTTTGATTAGACTTGGCAAGTTCACAATATACAAAAGAGCCACCACCTTTCCAGTTGGAATCAGAAGATATTCCTCGTGTATCCCCTTGGATTGTATTTAATAATCTTGCACAGGTTGTGTTTTCGATATAATCCATTTGTTCGCACAAAATGAACTTCCGATTGTTCTTTAAAGCAACCGCTCCTGTTGTTCCAGATCCAGCAAAAAAGTCAAGTATTGTATCTCCTTGATTTGTTGTTAATTCCATAATTCTAGAAATAAGTTTTTCTGGCTTCTTTCCTTTTTTAAATTCCACACCACCTTCGTTATGAATATCATTTGGTAAAACATCATCCCAAATATCGGACACTGGCTGAGCAAATGTCATCTTCCCGTCAATATTCGCTAATCTGTCTTTAGCAAATAATATTAATTTTCCATTGCTAATATAGTACGGTTTTTCATCCTCTCTTTCAAAAAATATAATTGAGTTAGTATTTATTGACTCTTTTTTCTTTTCTCGAGCTTCTGCACTTATGCTATTTTCATCAAGTGTAGCAAATTGTATAATTCTATATGCATTATCTAAGGCATATTTTTCTAATGAATGTTCATAATCGCCACCTAGTTCTTTTTTTAGTTTTGATTTTTTTATACCGACTTCTTTGGAAAACTCATCAAGAACAGTTCCAAATTGCCACTTTGAGTAATCTTCATCAAAATTTAATATTATATTACCATAGCGATCATCATACCCTTTTGCAGAGTATACACGGTTTGGCTTCCACTGTGTCGTATCTCTGGAATAGAGGACTACATATTCAACAACATTAACAACTCCTGGATTTATAACTTTTGCACCCGTTACAGACCCTCTTTTAACCGTTATGATATTTTTTCTATTTTCTTTTCCGAATATTTCATCGAGTAATACCAATAAGTAGGCTATCTCATAGTTATCTACAGAAATTGCAATTGTTCCATCTTTTCTTAATAACCTGTGTGCAAGTTCCAATCTGTTTTTCATAAATGTAAGCCAAGAACTGTGATTAAACTTATCATTATAGCCAAAATTATCATTTCCCGTATTATAAGGAACATCAATGTAAATGCACTTTATGGAGCTCTCATATTTAACTAATAGTGACGATAAAGACAGTAAATTATTACCTTTAATTACAAGGTTGTCTCCAGAGAGAAGCTCACTGATTCTAGTCATTCCATCAGCAGTATATCTTTTAGCATTGCAAAAAGATTTTGGATATAACATTCTATCAATTTCGTTTGGCGCGAGCGTAACATTGTAAAAGATTTCACTTCTTTTTTGATCGTCTTTAGTTTGTCCACCTTCAAGTACACAGTCCTTGTATGGGAATACTAATTCCACATTTCCAGATTGAGAAATTAAATCTCCATGCTCATCAGCCAACCCAATTTTATTTTTATATCTTGTGTAACTGTCAGGTAAAAATTGACGATTGTTAATTACCCAACCAAATCCTACCTTATCAAAGACTAATACACCGTCAATGTCTGTAAAGAATTGTGCCTTTATTACATCATCGGTGAGTAATAATTTTATCAATTCTGCATCCATCTGCATTGCAGCTTCATATACGGCATTACGCAGAAGTATGCCACTTTCTGTGAAAAATCTACTGTCTTGCTTTAATAATGCAATTAGACTGTCATAATAATTCATTATCTGTTTCCTCCAATTTTATAGTTTAGCTATGGGTCCTCAATATCTGCATATGGAATAGAATTTTCTCCCAAAGACTTGCAATTAACAGCACCGAAAAGTACAATAAATACAAGGAAGGTGCTGTCGATAGACGGTTGCCCCGTTTACTAATTGGTAAGAAATGACCGCTTAGCTTGCAGGCTTGGGGCGGTCATTTCTATTTATGTGCATCTTTATCCATCATAGCATAATTAATTCGTAAATTCTTGCAATTAATTCGATTGCAGGATACAATAAAAATATGAGGAGCACCAGTAGACGGTTGCCCCAGAATAACATGACGAAACTTTAAGGAAATCCGCCAAGTTTGGAAGCTTTAGGCGGATTTTCTTATGCCTTAATTGCAACAATGCAGATAGTCTCCATTTTATGATTTTTTACGATATTTTTGGTTTCTGCTATTCGGTTTATCTGGAATGGTACGTTCAATCAAATTCTGCGCCAAGGCAGGGTTAAGATAGTTCTTACGGAATGTAGGTCTGTGAGAAAGCCCTAGCCTTGCCATAATTTCTGCAGCTGAAAGGGTATCCTCACCAATGACACTTATAATTCTATCTATCTGGTTTTTATCTTGGTCGGTGACTTGGTCGCTATCTTGGTCGGTGCTGCGACCAACAACTGCAACCTCATTTAAGCTATCCCGAATGATTTCCATCATAAGCTCCACAAAACCGGAACTGTCTGCCTTTCTATCTGCAATCCCCAGAGCATCATAATATTCCTTCTGCCGAGATTGGATGAGTTCCTCAATAGGGAGCCAAAAGAACATTTCCTTCCATTTGCCTAAAAGCAGGCTATGCCACATCCGTCCCATGCGACCGTTACCATCCGCAAATGGATGGATAAACTCAAACTCATAGTGGAAAACAGCACTTTTAACAAGGGGATGGAGCTCAGATGCCTTATACCATGCAAGAAGATTATGAATATGTTCCGGCACAAATTCCGCCGGAGGAGCCATGTGAACCAGAGTCTTACCAGCAAAAATACCTACTCCCCTGGAGCGAAATCTACCGTTTTCTGGCACCAATCCCTGCATCATCAGCTTATGAGCTTTGAGCAAGTCATTAACTGATAATGGATTCAACCGAAGCATTAACTCGTATGCCTCATATGCATTCTGTACTTCTTTAATTTCGTTAGGATTACCTAGAACCCGCTTGCCATCCAAAATAGCCGTTACCTGTTCCAAGGATAAGGAATTATGTTCAATGGCTAGAGAGGAGTGAATCGTGCGAATACGATTACCCCGTCGCAAGTGAGGACTTATAGTTCCTTCCTGCAAAACAGTAATCCTGCCTACCTGTTCACTGATTTCGGCAATCAAATATGTAATTTTATCCGTCATTTGAAACGGAGGTGTGTAATTGCTCATCAGGCTATCTCCATCTAAAAATTTCCATTCCCTCTGCAAAAAGTAAAATTTAATTTAATTTTTATATGGAAATTCTGAACCAGTCCTCCATTATATTCCCCCCGGGGCCGTTGGTAAGTCCACCGGTTTTACTTTTCATTTTCTTCAAGACAGCCCGATAGATGCCATCCTCCACACTTTCTGGCACCAATGACTCCCAATTGTGTAAGTCATAGCTTCTCTGGTTCACATTATTGTCTGGACGGCCTGTTACCTCCAGCTCGCAGAGGAACTGTACCTGCTCTTTATCTGGACGCAGGTAATAATGCTCCAAATAATATTTAGCAGGATAGCTATACTTTGTATCTGCCCCATCCTCTATAGGTTCCAAACGAATCCATACATCAACGATATACTCATCACGGCTATTAGGACAAAGAATCCATCTGGCACTTTTTTTATCCATATAGTAAACGAAGCTATCATCGGCCATGAGCTTTACATATCGATTGGATAACTGCTTGCTGTCCTCCTCCTGATCATAGGCAGGCTGAGCATTGTTAAATTTGTCTGCCAACCGATTATAGGATGCTGTATTATTTCGCTCTCCAGCAGCGGCACTTCCTGCTACCATCAGCAAGCAAATCAGCATAATACTGAATACCTTTGACATAATCTCACTCCTCTTCTTTTTTACCATATCTGGTCTCAAAATATCTTTACAATGGATTCTTATCCGGTGTACCTGCCTTGCGGGGATAGGCCTTGGGGGTGTTCTTCAACTTTTGGATATAAAGCACCGCTCTTTTATCCTCTAAAGATGGCAAATGAACAGGCACCGCCCGGCAATCCTTACCACCTAATAGCTTTACAGCCCGCTGTCCCTCCTGAGACTCCTGAGCATATTTCATTCCCTTAAGAGCTACAAAATAGCCACCAACCCTTACGAAAGGCATACAATATTCTGCCAATACCTGCAAACGAGCTACCGCCCTTGATACAGCCACATCAAATTTCTCTCGCAGAGCTTTATTTCTCGCCCCTTCCTCGGCTCGTGCATGAATACATTGTACCTCAGAAAGTTCTAAACGATCTACTACCTCCTGCAAGAATTTGATTCTTTTATTCAGGGAATCCAGCAAGGTCAGCTTCAAATCCGGCCGAAATATTTTCAAGGGAATACCGGGAAATCCTGCCCCTGTCCCTACATCAATAACAGAGGCTCCCTCAGGGAAAACTTTTTCATCCAAACAGCTAAGGGAATCTATCATGTGCTTGATAGCTACTTCCTTAGGCTCTGTAATAGCCGTCAGATTAATTTTTTCATTCCATTCCAGCAGCAGCTCATAGTAAAGAGTAAACTGCTCCACCATTCTTTCTGTAAGGCAAAGGCCATAGGCCTCTGCTGCCTCCTGAAGATAGTCTCGAAACTCCATCAGTTCTCCCCCTTCTGTCGTCTTTGCTGCTCCAAATAAATCATTAACACAGATATATCTGCTGGAGATACGCCGGAAATACGGCCTGCCTGTCCCAAGGAAATTGGCCGGATATCCTTTAGCTTTTCTCTGGCCTCATCCCTTAGATTAGGCACATTATCATAATCCAGCTCCTCTGGTATGGATTTACTTTCCAGCTTTTCCATTCTAGCAACCTGCTCCAACTGCTTCTGAATATAGCCATCATAGGTAATGGTTATTTCTACCTGCTTTTTAACCTCATCTGCCAAAATAGGCAAAGCGAAAACCGGCTGAATGGCATCGTAGCTTACATCAGGCCGCCGCAGCAAATCATACAAGCTCTGACTGTTCTTAATTTCTGCAATACCTGCCTCAGATAGCTTGGCCAGCATATCCTGACTAGGATTAATAATGGTATTTTTCAAAAGCTCCAAGGACGCATCAATAGCCTGCTTCTTAGCCTGAAATCTTTCCCATCTATCATCCTGTACCAAACCAAGCTGACGGCCGATAGGTGTCAATCTCATATCTGCATTATCCTGCCGTAGCAGCAGACGATACTCCGCCCGGGAGGTCATAATTCTATAAGGCTCGCTGGTGCCCTTGGTAACCAAATCATCAATTAATACCCCAATATAAGCCTGAGAACGCTTCAACACCAATGGCTTTTTTCCCTGCAGCTTCATAGCAGCATTAATGCCGGCAATCAAGCCCTGAGCCGCAGCTTCCTCATAGCCAGAGGTACCATTGGACTGACCAGCAGAGAAAAATCCCTGAATCTTTTTAAATTCCAAGGTAGGCTTTAGCTGTAAAGGATCAATGCAATCATACTCTATAGCATAACCAGGCCGCATCATTTTGGCCTGCTCCAGTCCTGGAATAGTGTGCAGGAAGTCTATCTGCACATCCATAGGCAGACTGGTAGACATTCCCTGAACATAAACCTCATTGGTATGCAATCCCTCTGGCTCCAAAAACAACTGATGCCGCTCCTTATCTGGGAATCTTACCAGCTTGGTTTCAATGGAAGGACAGTATCTAGGCCCTACGCCCTTAATAAGACCGTTAGCCATAGGAGCTCTATCTATATTATCCATAATAATCTTATGAGTAGCAGCATTAGTATAGGTAAGATAGCATGGCACCTGCTCTCTTGTTTCAGTGTCACTCATAAAGGAGAAATTTCGTGCCTCTTCATCTCCTGGCTGAATCTGCATTTTGCTATAATCAAGGGAGCGACTATCTACTCTAGCTGGGGTACCTGTTTTAAAACGCATCAGCTTAATACCGGCCTGAAGCAGGGATTCAGAAAATTTCTCTGCGGAACGCTGGCCATTTGGCCCTCCCACATGGGTATGCTGGCCAATAATAATAGATCCTTTGAGATAGGTGCCAGTAGCCATTATAGCCGCCCGGCAGGTGTAGTACTCATCATTTTCGGTGCGGACAGCCTTCACGCAGCCATCCTCCACAATCAGCTCATCAATCAGCAGCTGCTTGACATCAAGATTATCCTGATTTTCGCAAACTTCTTTCATGCGGAACTGATAATGCTTTTTGTCTGCCTGAGCTCTTAGAGCATGAACTGCCGGCCCCTTGCCTGTATTCAACATTCTAAACTGGATACAGGTTTCATCTGCATTAATACCCATCTGACCACCAAGGGCATCCAGCTCCCTAACCAAATGTCCCTTGCCTGGGCCTCCTACAGATGGATTGCAGGGCATCATAGCAATATTATCCATGCTTAGAGTTGCCAGCATGGTATTACAGCCCAATCTGGCTGCTGCCAGAGCTGCCTCCACCCCGGCATGACCGGCACCAATAACGATTACATCATAGCTGCCAGCAATAAATATATCATCTTTCATTATAATATCTCCAGTATTTCTACAGCCAATTTATTTACCTATGCAAAAACGGCTGAAAATCTCGTCAATAATATCCTCGTCCAGAGTTTCCCCTGTAATCTCCCCTAACTTTTCCCAGGCAGACCGCAGATCTATTACTACAAAATCCTCACTCATGCCACTCATAAGAGTCATGCGGGTTTGATCCAGCAGTACCATAGCCTGCCTCAGAATATCTGCCTGTCTGGCATCGTTTACCATAATAGATTCACGGCAGTTGATTTTGCCAGCAAAAACCAGATTTTTTATGGCCTCCTCAAGCTCCTTCAAGCCTTGGCCCTGCTTGGCAGAAAGATTAATAACTTGATAGACATCTTCAACCTCTTTTTTAGCCGCCTCCTGGCGGATTTCCTCTGCTGTAAGAATATTTTCCTCCAGCGACTTATCTACCTTGTTATTGATAATAATAATCTTACCGCTGCACTGGCTCAGTAGATGCCAAATCGGATCATCGGCTTCCGTCAAAGGCTGGCTGCCATCTATTACCGCCAATACCAGCTCCGCCTCACGAGCATAGCTGTATGCCTTTTCCACCCCGATTTTTTCCACCAGATTATCCGTATCCCGAATACCGGCTGTATCAGCCAACTTCAAGGGAATACCCCCAATATTCATATATTCTTCAATACTGTCTCTGGTAGTACCTGGCACATCCGTAACAATAGCCCGCTCCTGTCCCAGCATTAGATTCAATAGGCTGGATTTGCCTGCGTTTGGCCTGCCAATAATAGCTGTTTGCAAACCATCCCGCAGAATCTGGCCTGTTTCAGCGGAAGCCAACAAATCCTCTACAGCTCCATGAAGCTGCTCCACCTTCATTTCTGCATCCTCCAGAGCTACATCCTCAATATCATCCTCTGGAAAATCTATAGATGCCTCCAAATGAGCAATTACCCCTAAAATCTCCTGCCGCATTTCTCCAATGCGCTCTGACAGCCTTCCTTGGAGATTATTAGCAGCAGCTTCTCTGGCCATAGTAGTTCTAGCCTGAATCATATCCATTACAGACTGAGCCTGTGTCAAATCCAGCCGTCCATTCAAGAAAGCCCGCTTGGTAAATTCCCCTGGCTCTGCTGGCTTAGCTCCTAGCCTATAGGTCATGGCCAAAAGCTCCTTCAACACCACAGGTCCCCCATGACATTGCAGCTCAACTACATCCTCACAGGTATAGGAATGAGGCGCCTTCATAACAATACATATAGCCTCATCCAGAAAATCTCCATTTTCCTTATATATATAGCCAAAAACTGCCCTTCTGGCCTCATAATCTGATATTTTGCCTCCTGCTGCTGGCTTAAAGCATTCCTGAGCAATGTCCACAGCCTTTTCTCCGCTTAGGCGTACAATGCCGATGCCACCTTGTCCTACAGGAGTTGCTATGGCACTTATGGTATATTCCTGCTGCATACTATCTTCCTCACATACTATCTACTACACAAAAAAAGAGCCGCCTCAATCAGATTATACCATTACGCAACAATATCGCAATAGATAATTAGATTGCAGACAGCCCTTTCACAGCTATCAGCTATAGAATTAATCTTCTTCCTGCTCTACAGGGGCAAAGGAAAAATCCCTGTCCCGACGCTCGCGACGGCCTCCCCGCTTCAGTTCAATAACCACCTTGCGGTAAGGCTCCTCACCGGAGCTATAAGTAGAAATCCGATAGTTATTCTGCAGAGCCATGTGAATAATCTTCCGTTCATGACGGTTCATAGGCTCCAACACAATTCTCTCACCTGTGCGGCGTACCTTGTCAGCCAGGCGCATAGCCAGACGACGGAGGGTATCCTCACGGCGGCTTCTATAGTTTTCAATATCCAGAATAATACGAACCTTGTCCTCTACAAGGCCCTTATTGGCAGCCAGATTTGCCAGATACTGAAGGGAATCCAGAGTCTGACCATGCTTGCCTATGAGAATGCCAAGGTTTTCACCAATCAGGTTCATAACCACTCCATCCTTGGTATCCATAGGATCAATCCTTACCTCCAGCTTCATGGCCTCAAAAATGCTAGCTAGGAACTCCTCTGCCTTTTCAGCTGGAGTCAGCTCCCGCAGCCGGGCCAAAATTCTAGCCGGCTTATTGCCAATCAGTCCCAGAAAACCCTTGGATGGCTCCTCCAGAACCTCAAATTCCACCATATTTTCTGCAACCTGAAGCTCCTCCAGGGCAGCTCTTTTGGCATCATCAATTGTTTTTCCAGTCTTTTCAATCTCTACAGCCATCAATCTTACCTCGCCTTATTTTTTTCCGTTATCAGCATTTTCTACATTGGCTGCCTGAGACTTTTCACCTCTAAACATATACCACTGCTGAATAATCTGGCAAATATTCATGGTTACCCAGTAAACCACCAGACCAGAAGGGAAACTCAAGGAAATCCAACCGATGAACAATGGCATCATATAGCTCATCAGCTTCATCTGCTGGTTGTCACCGCCATTATTGTTCATGGTCTGCTTCTGCTGAATATAGGTAGTCAGGGCAGACAGAACAGGCAGTACATAGGTAGGATCTGTTTCAGACAAGCTGGTCAACCACAGGAAATTAGGATCTCCTGTATAGTTATATCCATAGAGAGTATAATATACTCCCATGAGAATAGGCATCTGAATCAGTAATGGCAGACAGCCGGCCAGAGGATTTACTCCGGATTCCTTATACAATTCTGCCATCTTCTGCTGCAAAAGCTGAGGATTATTTTTATAATCCTTCTGAAGCTTCTTCAATGCAGGCTGCAGCTCCTGCATTGCCTTCATAGAACGAACCTGCTTAGCGGTTAATGGATAAAGCAATACCTTAACCAAAATAGTCATTAAAATAATGGCAATACCATAGTTGGCAATGCCCGCCATAGCTGTAATGTCATAAAACCCTTCGAAAATGAAGCGGAAAACACTAGTCAATGGCTCAAAGAGGTTCATCATAAATTCCAAAACAACACGTCCTTCGTTGGTGACAACAGGCCCATTGCCTGCTGTTCAGTGTTTCTACACTACGGCACAGGATCATACCCGCCCTCATGGAAGGGATGACAGCGCATAATACGCTTAAAGGCCAACCAGCCTCCCCTGCCTGCTCCGTACTTTTTAATAGCTTCCACCGCATACTCCGAGCAGGTGGGAATATAACGGCAGCATGGTGGTTTCAAGGGCGAAATATACCTGCGATATACCTCTATCAGGAAAAGCAACACTCTTTTCAACTGAAATCATCCCTTCAATACCTTTGCTTTTCTACCTAAATTGAGAAAAGCCTTTTCGATAACATCGTACTTTTCGGTGGTAGCTGCCTTGCGGCCAACCAGCAGCAGAGTATAACCCTCTTTAATCTTAAACTTGTTTAGCCTGTAGCATTCACGCATAAGACGTTTGACTCTGTTACGCGTAACTGCATTACCAAGCTTTTTGCCTGCGGCAAAGCCTACCCTGTCCTCCAGCCCGCTTGCTGTAAAGACATACATTACCAGATACCTGTTAGCATAAGATTTTCCGAAGCGGTGAATCTTCTGAAAATCGCTTTTGCGGC
>SAMEA104315425__coassemble_684_pt1 | contig 25869 bp, 27 predicted proteins | sample SAMEA104315425__metabat2_low_PE_026 | metagenome-assembled genome bin SAMEA104315425 (sample SAMEA104315425) | gut metagenome | biome: Monkey gut; feature: monkey-associated habitat; material: faeces | place: China | collected 2013
TCGCTTCTTAACGAATTTAAGCCATGAAAAGATGAACATCGTGAAGCTTTTCATGTGATTAAATGAGTTTAGCAGCGTGAGGCACATCAATATAGCGCGAGCGTGCCTGTAAGGGTATATGCCATGCCTACAAAAAGTGTATAGATAATTGATGTATTCGGCAAATCAAAATTTATCGCATAAGCTCAGCCAATTTTCTAACCTTGCCTGCAATATCTTCTGCTCCGGTAATTTCAGAAACCACGCAGACTGTATCCGCACCAGCTCCCCGTACCTGGGTAATATTATGCTCCTTAATCCCCCCAATAGCCACAAAAGGCAAAGCCGCATGCTCATTGGCATAGGTAACATACTCCAACCCCACAGGCACCGCTGTAGCCTTGGTCTGAGTAGCAAAAACCGGCCCACATCCTACATAGTCCAAAATATCCGTCAACCTATTAGCCTCCTGCAGCTGCTCCGGTCCATGAGTAGACCAGCCTATAATTTTATCAGGCCCCAAAAGCTTCCGTACTACAGCCGGTGGCAAATCATCCTGGCCAATATGCACCCCATCAGCATCTACCGCCAAAGCCAAATCCACAAAATCATCAATAATAAAGGCTGCCCCATAGCTCTGAGCCAGTTCCCGCAAACGAAGGCACTCCTCATATCTCGCCAACCCGCTTTTAGTCTTTTCCCGATACTGAATGAAGCGTATACCTCCCTCCAGCATAGCCCGAACAACCTCCATATTATCACGGCCATTGGACATACTCTCTGCCGTAATACCATATATAGGAAATGCCTTAAAGCACTCCATAGCTTCCTGTCTATTCATAAAAAATCACTCCCTCATGACATTTATATTTATTATTTATTATAATACTCCCTCAGCCAAAGCCAAGGGAGTACACAAAATTACTATTTATCTTAGATTCTCACCAAGGTTTCTGCTATAAGCAATACCTGTGGCGGTACAGTATGCAGCTCCAAGGTTTCCTTTGGGGAGTGAATATCATTGTTATTAGTACCAATAGATACTACATCCATGGCTGGATTATGCTGAAGATGCCAGCTGCACTCCAAGCCTGCATGAATAGTAGCCACACGCATTGGCTGCTGATTCTGCTCCTGAAAAACCTCACTCATAATCTCTGCCAGCTTGCTGTTCTTCCGCTCCGCCCAGCTAGGGAACATGGTGCCATATTTCACCTCAAAGCCTGCCACTCTGCCAATAGCACCAGCAGTAGCATAATACTCCTTAATGCTTTCCTCCCGGCTGGAACGAGGCATATACTGTACGGACACAAGCTTCTTGTCAGCATCGGTAGTTACCACGCCAATATTAGCAGAGGTTTCTACCAAACCTGGGCACAGCTGGGACATGGCAGAAACACCATTGGACAAAATCAACAGCAAATCAATCAAGCTATCTCCATCTGCCTTCTCCATAGCCCGACAGGAACCAGCCTCCAATTCCTGCAAAACCAAAGAAGCATTTTCCTCAATATCCCCATAATGGCCCATAAAGTGTGTATATGCCTCATCTACCAGTTGCTGTACCTGAGCAGGTTCCATATCCATATAGAATACAGCCTCTGCTACACTTGGAATAACATTCTTGGCTCTGCCACCATTAAAGGATACCAGTTGGAAGCTCTGTCCCTTGCTGCGGATACCATCCAGACAAACCGCCATAGCCTTCAAGGCATTGGCCGCACCACAGTTGATTTCCTCACCGGAATGACCGCCCTTAAGACCAGCCAGCTTCAAGGAATAAGCCTTACCCTTAACTTCCTCTGCCAGCTTATAGCTTCTGGAGAAATCCATATCTCCACTGCCTGCACTACCTACAGTCAGCAAATCCCAATCCTCGGAATCACAGTTAATCAGATATTTTACACCCTCAAAATGGTTATCTGTCAAATTGATAGAACCAGTCATACCGGCTTCTTCATCCACAGTAATAATAGCCCGAATTGGTCCGTGGCTCTGAAGATTTTTCATAATATAAACCATAATGGCAATACCCATACCATCATCAGCACCAAGGCTGGTGCCATCTGCATGGAGCTTATCTCCCTCTCGCACCAGCTTAATAGGATCCTTAATTGGATCATAGGCCACACCATCATCAGCCACACAAACCATATCCATATGAGCCTGCAATACCACCAATGGCTTGTCCTGACAATCATCAGCAGCAGCCATATCCGCAATAATATTATTTACCTTGTCCTGCTCCACCTTACAGCCCATATCTGAAAACAGCTTGTAAAGATAATCACTGACAGCCTTCTCATGACCGGAAGGACGAGGTATCTCTGCCAGCTTGGCAAATTCTGCTAATACGCCCTCTATAATGTTTTCCTTGCTAATATTGCTAATGTTGTTCATTCCCTAAAACCCTTTCTTTTTTGTTATATATTATCAACCAAATGCTGAAAATCCTCTGGCCTTTTAGCTCTAAGCTTCAGCTTTTCTCCTGTAAGAGGATGGATAAATTCCAAGGCTGCGGCATGGAGCGCCTGACGGCCTAGACTCTTATCTGCCCGTCCATACATCTTGTCTCCCACTACAGGATAACCACTATGGGCCAAATGAACGCGTATCTGATGGGTACGGCCTGTTTCCAGCCAAAGAACAAGAAGACTAAAGCTCTGTCCCTCCTTTAGCACCTGAAAATGGGTTACAGCCCTCTGTCCCCCAGAAGCTACCACCCGGCGATTAGGCCTAAATACATCCTTGGCAATAGGCGCCTCAATAATTCCCTGTGGACATTCCTCAGCCAGCTTACTGCCTGCTCCTACGATCACAGCCTCATAGCTGCGATGAATTTTGCCCTCAGCCAGCATTTTTTCCAAAGTAGTCTGCATCTTGCCAGATTTGGCAAATAGAACACAACCTGTGGTGTCCCTATCCAGACGATGCACCGGCCTTATGGTTACAATTTGCTTTTTCTGCTTAAAATAGCCTGCCAAGTAATTGGCCAAGGTGCCGGATTCTGTACGGCCTGCTGGATGCACCAAAATACCTGCTGGCTTGTTGACCACAATAACATCATTATCCTCATAGATAATGTCCAGGTTCCCCTCCTCCGGGGTTACACCGTAGCTTGTATCCTTAAACTGGCGTATAGCCACCATATCCCCTGCCTTCAAGGCTCGCTTGGTATGAGCACTAACGCCGTTTACATAAACACCACGACTAAAAAACAGCTTCTGCCGTTGTCTAGCCGATACTTCCATTACAGTTTTTAGATATTCCTCCAAAGCCATGCCGTCATATCTATCTGCCACAATGTATTTTTTTAGGCTGGAATTTTTCGCCTTTCCTTTTTTTTGCATGATATTCCTCCAAACGACACATATGGATTATATTATATCATATTTTTTCCTGTTCTGCATTATTCAACAATTTTACCCAGATGCAACAAAAAGGAATGTCCTTCTGAAAGAACATTCCCTAATGCCTAAATAATTTAATTTTAGTGAGGCAGAACTTTGTTCAGCCGCACCCCTAAAAAGGCTGCGGCCACTGCCTTTAAAACATCCCCCGGAATAAAGGAAAACATGGCCATAGTCATAGCCTGCCACATTTCAATATGCAGAGCATACATCAAATAAGCAATACCAAAAGCGTAGGTAAAAGGAAAAGCCACCACCACCAAAACCAGCAGATAGCGCTTCCAATCATATTTACTGCCTTTTAGCAGACTGACACCCACATAACCAAGCCAAAAACCAGGAAAGAAACCTCCACTAGGCCCCAACAGCTTACCAAGGCCTCCCTGGCCACCGGAAAAGACAGGTATCCCCACAGCTCCCAGCAATATCCATACCAGAATAGCTACAGCGGTCTGCTTCGGTGGCAAAACCAAAGCTGTAATACCCAGAGCCAAGGTGGTAGCTGTTACCAGCACCGGGGAAAAAGGAGTAGGAAAGGCAATATAGCCACCAATACTTATCAAGGCCACACACATAGCCATTTTGGCCATAGCATGAGGAGTAAAAATTTCTTTTGTCATTTTCTTCTTACAGTTCCTTACCAGAAAGAAGGGTATAAGCCTCCTTGTACTTAGCAATAGTCTTTTCAATAATCTCGTCTGGCAGGAGATAATCGCTATCTGGATTAGCCTTCAGCCAATCACGAACAAACTGCTTGTCATAGGATGGCTGAGACTTGCCTGCCTCGTAGCCCTCCAATGGCCAGAAGCGGGAGCTATCTGGAGTAAGCATCTCATCACCGATCATAAAGGTGCCGTTTTCGTCAATACCAAATTCAAACTTGGTATCAGCAATAATAATGCCATGCTGTCTTGCATAATCTGCACACTTCTTGTAGATAGCAATAGTAGCATCACGCATCATGGTCATGTACTCACGGCCCTTACCTGGGAATTCCTTCTCTACATACTTAATGCCTTCCTCAAAGCTGACATTAATGTCATGGTCACCAATCTCTGCCTTAGTGCTTGGGGTGAAGATTGGCTCAGGCAGCTGCTGAGATTCCTTAAGTCCCTCTGGCAGCTTAATACCGCAAACAGTACCATTCTCCTGATAGCTTTCCCAGCCGCTGCCGGTAATATAGCCGCGAACAATACACTCCATAGGCAGCATAGTAAGCTTCTTGCACATCATGCTGTTGCCCTGGAACTGCTCCTGCTGGAAGAACTCAGGCATATCTTTATTATCTACGGAAATCATGTGGTTTGGCACAATGTCAGCAGTCAAATCAAACCAGAATTTGGACATCTGGGTAAGAACCTGCCCCTTCTGGGTGATTTTGTTCTTGAGAATGTGATCAAAAGCAGAAATACGATCTGTTGCAACCATGATAATGCTATCACCTGCATCATATACCTCGCGAACCTTACCGGATTTGAATGGCTTATACTCTTTCATAATTTCCTCCTGTAAATCAGTTAAAATTACATCTTCATGCAATGTAAATAATATCACACCAACTCATAGTTAATCAAGTACCAGATTCAAATAGCCCCGACGCTTCAATCTGGTGGTCTTAAACTGCTCCGGCAGCCATACCATGCCATCTGGCAGTTTATACTCATAATTGATAATCGGCTCATGTTCTGGATTTTTTTCCTGGAACCGCTGTCTAAGAGCTGGAAGAAGCCCCGGCAGCTGGCTAAGTTCCAAGGTGGTTTCCACAATTCTCATGGTATTGCCATCAATGGTGTACATTACCAGCTGCTGCCCCTGCTGATTGGTAAACAGCAAGGATTCACCCTGCTGAAAAGCTGCATGCTTCATAGCATAGGCAATATCCTCCTCCAACCAGGCCACATAGCCCGGTCCCTGCCAATGCTCATCTCTAATGTGTTTGTATTCCTTGGCTGTAGCAGGCTTTAGCTCCACCTCATCCTGGGTGGCTGCTGGCTGGAGAGCATAAAACTTAGGTACATATACTGGCTGAAACCCCCGCTTGGCATAAAAAATTCGCAAGCTGGATTCCGCTGGACTCAGAAGTAATGGCTTCTGCCAATGCTGCTGGGCAAATTCCAAAATCCGTGTAGACAGTCCCTGTCCCTGATACTCTGGCAATGTAGCCACAGCATAAACATAATACCCCTCCAGATTCCCTATAGGAGTCTGAATATCTGCTGGCAGGAAGGTGGCCATAGACACTGGCCGTCCCTGACGCTGAATCACCAGCATATTCAGCTCTGTCATGCGATTTTCCATATAGAAGTCAATAAACTCCTTGCTGTCCCCAAAGCATTGCTCCCACATGATTTCTATGGCCTCTCTATCCCTAATAGGATCTGCCATCAGTACATCGCTGGTTTCTGCCACATATTTCTTTAGCAAAATCTCAGGATAATAGGACAGCTTGGCTTTCCGCAAACCCAAATCTCCTGTATCATCCTCCCGGTTAATATACTCAAAGCCCTCGGCAGCCTGCTGGACAAACTGCTGATTTATCATTGGATAGGCTCCCTGCACCTCTGGAAAGGCTTTTTCAAAATGTACCAGGAAGGTATCGGAGTTCAGAGGATCTCCCATGGTAAAGGCCACAATATCCCCATGCTGCCGGAGAATACCTCCTCTCAGCCCTAGGGCATCGTAATTGGCAAAGGCATCCTCCAACACGGAAAATTCATCTTCCATATCCTCATTCCATTTTTCCTCCCGGGAACAAATCCAATTGTGGGCCATAAATCTGGTTTCTGCCAGATTTTCCTTGGTAATAGGCTCATAGCTCCAGTCTGGATCATCCTTGAAACGGGCAATATGATTCCGTTTCTTCTGCATCTTTTTGCCACGCAAACCTGCCAGCTTTTCCCTGCTATAGATATAGTCATAACAATTTCGGTTGGACTCAATCAAAAACCGCCCAGGGAACCATTCCAAAAGCAATTCCCTTTCCTTAACCGTAATAGGCTCCAGATGCAAGGGAATCCCCTCCTGCTGACACAGCTCCAGCATAATTTTCAAGGCACCCTGCTTGTCCCCAGCGCCAATAGGAAAATAATAGGTCCAATATGGCACATTCTCCCGCATAGTTTTGTAGATGCATCTGAGGACACAGCAGCCTAGAATATCTGCCATTTGGGCTTGGTACAGCTTACGATAAAGGAAAATCGTGCTAAAGGAGCGCTCGCAGATGTTGTCGTCATCCTCCGCCAGCCTTGCCTTGATCCAGTCCTTGTCCTTCAGGGTTATTTCTCGAAAATCAATTTTGGTCATTTTATCTACCTGCTCATTTTCTATTCAATTAAACATCTTTTCTGCATTATACCACAGTTTCTCAAGAGAACTGCACAATCACGCAAAGTTATTATTTTCTAAAGATTGCCATTTTTATAGCAACTGCATTTTTTATAAGGCGAGGGTGAGATAATTGCAAATCTCTTTAGGTGTAACCGTGTATATTACAGCAGATTATACCCCCTGCTCGCTCCATTGTCAATAATCACAAAACCTATTCAGTGAAAGAAAAAACAGGATTGCTGTCATGCAACCCTGTTCGTGAAAGTTCAAATTTTTTGCATCAATCCTGTGGATAAGCCACGATAAATGGCTGATTGCGCTGTGCATCCGGCAGCATATAGTGGTCAAACCACATGGAATAGAACTTCCAGCTGCTGCCTACGGCATAGCCATCCTGAAGATGGTCACAGGTATCATAGCTATCCGCAAAAATCAGCACATCATCCAAGGTAGCCTCCGTGCCCATCGTATCATAGCCAATAATAACGCGCCAATGGCCGCCCCACTCGACATTCTCCACCATGATAGGATGTCCAGCCTTCAGCTCCTTTAGGACGAAATCCCTAAAGGATTCATAGGTGTCAAAGCCGATGCCATCCATGCTGGACTCTACATGCCAGCCAATCCTCTTGAAGAACTCAGCCATATCCTGCGGATTCGTGCCGATAGGATAGCCCTGGGTTTTCATTTCCTTCGCCAATGACATTTCATCATACTGGGTATTGCCGAAATAGTACAGCACAGTCAGGCCTGCTGCTGGTCCGCAGGTATATTCCGTGGACTGCTGGTAGGTAGGAAAATGGCTGAGGATGGTCAGATCCTTGCTGGATTTCATGTTGTAGTAGTCCAGCTGGCTGAAATACTTGGAGCCCTTGTGATTTATGTCTGCTGGCGCAGAGGATGCCCCCTCCGTTTTGGTATCCAGCCCATCTGGATAAGGAATGACCCTTGGTGCCTGAGCCATCGCCACAGAGGAAAGCAGCATGCTGCTCAGCAATGCTGTGCAAATTTTTTTCATTGGTAATTTCACTTTAGTTGACCTCGCTTTAGATAATTTAATGGTTTTATTTGATTGGCGGCAGGATTTCCAGCCAATAGCCATCTGGATCCTTGATAAAATAAATCCCCATCTGAGGATTCTCGTAGCATATGCAGCCCATCTTCTCATGCTTGGCATGGGCAGACTCATAATCATCTGTACGGAATGCCAGATGAAATTCGCAATCTCCCAGATTGTACGGCCTGTCCATATCCCGCAGCCAGGTAAGCTCCAGCTCAAAGTCAGAATTGTCGTTGGCCAGATACACAATGATAAAGGAACCATCCTTGGCTTCCTTGCGCCTTACCTCATGAAGTCCCAGTGCCTCCTCATAAAAGGGAATCGAAACCGCCAAATCAGCTACATTGTAATTCTCATGAATCATTTTAAACTGCATAAAAACACCTCATCCCCTAAATCAGAATGGAATATCACTGTCCTCTGGCATACTGCCAAAGTTATCACTGCCAGCAAATGGCGCATTGCTGTTGTTCTGTCCGCCGTTGCCACCGAAGCTGTCATTACCGCCGCCGGCAAAGTTATTGCCACCGCCAAAGCCATCGTTGCCACCGCCGTTGCCAGCATCATTACGACTGCCGCAGAACTCAAAGTTCTCTACAATAACCTCTGTGGCATAACGCTTGTTGCCATTCTTGTCATCGTAGCTTCTTACCTGCATACGGCCCTCTACCAGCACCTCACGGCCCTTAAAGAGATAGCGGGCAAAGGTTTCTGCCTGCTGTCCCCAGATAACCAATGGTATAAAATCTGCTCCCTGGTCCTTGCCCCAACGATTGACAGCAATACTTACCTGAGCCACAGACTTACCGGTGGTAGTAGTACGCAAATCTACATCACGAGCCAAACGGCCCTTCAGAAATACCTTATTCATCTATATTTCCTCCCATCACACCTGCTAGAATACCTTTCTAACAGGTCATTTACAAATTCTGTATCTATCATAACAGATATTACCGGAAAAAACCAGCATTTTTAGAAAAAACATTCGCCTATAATTAGAGTATATATTTATATCTATTATGCTCTTAAGAACGACCACTGCCATTTTTATGAATATACATCTGCTGATCTGCCAGACTAATAACATCAGCCTTATTCATACCTTCCCTGTAAACAGCATGTCCCATTGACACCGATGGCAGAATAGGATTTTCATATTGGCGCACCTTATCCATTCTCTTTGTCATCCTTTCCACAATGGAAGGATAATTCATCTTCTCCAGCTGTCCTGGCTTAAGAATCATGGCAAATTCATCCCCGCCAATTCGGTAGATATAACCCATATTGCCAAAAACATTGCGAATATTGCTGGCTACCTGCTGTAAAACAATATCTCCCTGCTTATGACCATAATTATCATTTATACTTTTGAATTTATTTACATCAAAGAAAACAATAGCTGTATCATAACTCAACTGCTTTATATGCTTATCAAAACAGCGTCGATTCAGCAATTTTGTCAAAGAATCTGTCTGAATACTGATTTCCATAAAGTAAATGTAAAACAAGGTGCTGGCAATGGCTACTGCCAAAAAAGTAGTACGATTTTCTGTAGCACCAACTTCGTTCATACCTACCCCAACAGTCAGGGAAATAATACTTAACAGAAGCATCTTATAGTTGCGGTTTTGATATTCCTGACTACATTTGAGGACAGCTCTATACATGGCAAAAACGCCAATAGTATAAATAGCTACATAAACACGGAAATAATCTCCTCGCACAAACATATTGGCATCATCTATATAAAAAATCCAATTGGTAAAACCCGTAGAAAATTGCAGAATAATATTAAGCACAAATAAGGGCACTAAAAAATAATTTTCCCTCATTCGTCCCAATACTCTAATAATCAGCCAAACCACCAATGGTGCACTGGCATATTCCGAGCTGACAGCTAAATAATGCAAATAAACTGGTGCTGTTGAACCATTTAGATCCAAACGAAACCAATCCATAACAGCACAAAAAGTAATCAAAACAAAACAGTAAATAAAGGTTCTATTCAATTTTGAACTTATGGCAATGGAATAATAAGCTTGTACTCCCATAGTAAGCATCAATAAACAGGTTATTACCAGCATTGAAAAATGAATCCCCATTATCTCATCCATGCTGCCACTCCTTTTATATCATATACCCCATAAATAAAAATCCTCTCGCATTACAAAAACATCCCTATTTTAATTCTACACTTTTTTGCTTATATCAGTCAATCTAGTTATATTTTAAACATATTTAAGCTCATTATCATTCGTTCATGTATATTTTATCATATTCTCAAGTTATTTACTATATTAATTTACAGCAAAAAAGAGCTGTCCCCTTATCTACCTTATAGCAGAAGGGAACAGCTCCTCATAAATCTTTATTCTTCCTTATCTCTCTTAATACCAAAGATAAGCTCGTCCATCAGGCCGATAAGCTGATTGATTTCTGGCTTGGAAATCTGACCATCAGCTCCCAGCTCCTCGCCCTTGTGGCGCATTTCCTCACTAATCAAGGAGGAGAACAGGATAAATGGAATACCATTAAACCTAGCATCACTTCGAACCAGCTTCAGGAGGCGATGACCATCCATCTGTGGCATCTCAATATCAGAGATAATTACCCGCACCTGATCCTCCACAGGCAAATCTGCTTTAAGATTGTTAGCCAGATAATTCCAAGCATCCTGACCATTGTTGAAGTCACGGACAAAACGATAGCCAGACTCATGGAGAGTATTTACTAGCAGCTCTCTCAGCAATGGAGAATCCTCAGCACAAAGAACATGTACATTGGAACGCTCTGCCTTCATATCCATAGGTGCATCATCAAAAGTAGTCAGCTTGGCATTAATCTCTGGATTAATCTCTGCAATAATAGTCTCAAAATCCAGCAGCAGAATAATCTTTTCCTGCATCTTAACAATACCTACTACTCTGGACTGATCACCTACTTCTGGAGCAGGTTCCATATTCTTCCAGGAAATACGGTGAATACGGGATACACTGTCAACCAGGAAACCAATATCATAATTGTTAATCTCAGTAACAATTATGTTCTTTGGCTCTCCCTGACTAGGCATATTCAAACATCTTGGCAAATTTACCAAAGGAATTGCCTTGCCACGCAGTGTAAACAAACCATCAACATAAGGATGTGCCTGAGGCATCTCTGTAACTGGTGTGCGGGTAATAACCTCCCGTACCTTTGCCACATTTATGCCGTAATTAACAGAGCCAATGCTGAATTCAACAATTTCAAACTCATTTGTACCTGTTTCCAGCAGAATGCCCTTGTTCTCTTCAACTGCCATTCTATCGCCCCCATCTTATTTTACCTCTGTAATTGCCTATCAGCCTCTAAGCCTGTGCAGTCACAGATATATTTAACACATATTGAAATTTCTCCCTATGAAAAGGAGAAAATATTCCTTACAGGTATTTTATTCGCGACAAATATATAAAATCCTGCTAAATTCAAAAAAACTTTTTAAAAATAGACTTAATCGCACAAATAAGTCCAGCCATCCTTCATTTCAATCAGGCCATCCTTGTACAAATGCCCCAAAGCTCTTTTGAAAGCTGCCTTGCTTATTTTGAATTTACCCTTAATAAGCTCTGGACTGCTGGTATCACAATAAGGCATACGGCCATTGTTGGATTGCAGAAACATTAATATCTTGTCTGCATCACTGACCAAAGCCTTTTCCTTGGCTTCTCTAAGGGAAGCATTTATTCTGCCATCTGGACGGACATAAGTAACCCGGGCCTCCAGCTCCTGACCAACTCTTGGATGCTCCTGCATCTCCTTGTTGGCAATAAAGGCAATATAACGCTCAGTGGTTAGCATAAAAGCACCACTATCTGTAATATTGTACACAGAACCTTTAACCATCTGTCCCTTGTGAACATCTACTGCTTTGACAGAGGCACGGCGCATTTCGTCCTCAACCTTCATGGTTACAGCCAGACGGCCAGACTTATCAGTATAAAGCTTGGCCCATACCACTTCACCTATCTGCAGCTTGCCTCTCATGCCAGCATAAGGCATAAAGATACCACGCTCCGCACCTACATCCAAAAAGGCACCATCCTTGGTAACATTGATAACCCGCATTCGGGCAATCTGACCTTCCTTCAATCTAGGCACTCGCATACTGGCAGTCAAACGATGCTTAGGATCCAGATATAAGAACACCTTTACCTGATCCCCAATATGTACTGGTTCAGTCTGCTGAGTCTTATGCAACAGAATATCATCATTGGTACGACCGGTTTCTGCATCCAGAAAGGCACCCATTTCAGATTCTCGCACAACAGTCAGCACTGCCACTGTACTAGGGCCATATTTCATAACAGGCTTTTCTTCTCTAGGAGAACGGCTTTCCCTCTGACGGAAGCCGCCACGACGTGAATTATTCATACCTGCCATCATCAATCCTCATAAGGAGTCAGCTCTGCATCTCCCCACAGAGTTTCCAAGGCATAGTATTCACGGCTGTCCTGCAGGAAGATATGGGCTACACAGTCACCATAATCCAACAGCACCCACTCGCCCTCGCGATAGCCTTCCTTGTGCAGAAAATCAATACCTGCCTCCTCCTGAAGCTTTTCCTCAATATTATCAGCAATTGCCCGCACCTGGGTAGTGCTGCCAGCAGAGCAAACTACAAAATAATCTGTAGTTGGTGTCAAATCAATCATATTCATCAGCACAATATCTCTAGCCTTTTTGTCAGAGGCAGCTTCGGCTATGAGCTTTGCCAATTCAAGAGATGTTTTTACCATATTATTCCTCCTAAAAAAAATCAAAAAATCCTTTATTTTCTTCCTGCTCCTCCGGCTGTGGAAAGAGCTCATTCATCATATTTTGTACATCCTGAGGATTGGATACCCAGGAACCGTATTGATCCCAGCCTCCCGGCAGCAGCTTCAGCTCTGGCTGAACATTGGCCAGCTTGCTGACCAGGCTGGCAAAATGACCTGCATCAAAGACCTCAATAGTGGTATGTACCCGACGCTGCCATACATCTGTCAGCTGGGGCAGCTTGGTTACCATATCCGGCTGCAGCATTCGGTTGTACACAGCCTTGATAAAGCTCTGCTGTCTCTTGCCTCGGCCATAGGCTCCTAAATCATCACTGGTATAGCGAAGATATTTCTGGGCTGTATCACCATCCATATGCTGATAGCCCTTGGGAATGTGAATATGGAGATCGTCCTCTGGATCATCATAATCCATATTGGTTTCCACATATACATCTATGCCACCAATAACATCCACCAGCTCCCTGAGAGCCTCTGTATCAATCACCACATTGTGATGTACTGTTACATTCAGCAACTTTTCCACTGACTGCTCCAAAAGATTAATACCTCCATAGGGATAGGCACTATTCAAACGCTGGGTTCCTTGTATACCTGGGATTTCCGTCAAGGTAAAGCGAGGTATATTCACAATGCGGACAGCTCCATCCTCATGGCGAAAGCTTAACAAAAACATATTGTCTGCCTGTTGTCCCATGCCCTCGGCTCCGGTATCCAAGCCCACGAAAAGGATATTGGTATAACCATCAAAACGCGGATCAAAGCTGGCCGCCCTTAGCTCTCGGCGCTGTCTATAGTCATCATAAATCTCTGCGTAAACTGCATAGGTCTTGTATGCCCAATTATATGCCTGCTGACAAACCCAGCCTACAGCTGTCATAATAAGGCCAAAAATAACCATGACTACCAGCAGGCGAAAGAACTTCACCCTGCGTTTTTTTCGCCGCATTTTTCTTTTGCGTTCTACATTTATTTTTGTCTGGCTTACCATCTACATCAATCCAAATCAGCTTTCTTAGAGTTTTCCAAAAGAATATCATTTCTGGCGGCAATAGTATCAGGGTGCAGTAAATGTCCCTTGCTTACCACAAAAATAATGGACTGGTTCAGTCCCTCCAAGACCATTTCATCCAAGGAAGCTTCTCTGGACAAACGCCGCAGCTCCTCTACCTCTGGATAATTTCGATGGGGCTCAATCATATCGGCAAAATAAACAATCTTGTCCAAATCAGTCATATGAGGGCCTCCCACCGTATGACGATAAATGGCCTGGGCTATCTCAGGAGAATCTACATCATATTCCTCAGCAATCAACTGAGCACCTACATAGCCATGAAGCAAAAGAGGCATTTCCTTTTCCACTGGCCCAATGGCAATACCTCGGCCCGAAGCCTCCTGAGGCAGCTGCTCATTAGAATACTGGCGGGCACAGTCATGAAGCAAGCCTGCAATGCGGGCCTTCTCCACATCAACATGAAATCTCTCAGCCAAAAAGACTGCTGTTTCTGCCACCCCTACTGAATGCTCATACCTTGATGGCTTTAGTCTGGATTGCAATTTTATTTTCATTTCCTCATAGTTCATAGCCACAGCCCTCTTCATTATACCATATCCAAATACAATTTTTCTTTATAAATATATTGTTCCACCGTTTCAGGCACAATATAGCGTATTGTTCTTTTTTGACCTACTCTATGACGAATTTCTGTGGAAGAAATTTCCAGCTCCGGAGTTTCCAAACAGTGAATTTTCTCTGCCAAAGGCCCAAAGCGTTGAGCAATTTTCTCCATATCCGGCATACAGCCTGGCCGGGATGCCCCTATAAAATGGCACATGGTCAATAATTCATCAATACGATTCCAGGTATGGAGGTTTTCCACCGAATCTGCCCCTACAATAAAATAAAATTCTGTATCCCTGCCATGCTCCTCTAGCAGCTGAGCCAGAGTATCCCGGCTATAGGATGGCCCCTGCCGGTGCATTTCCATATCAGATACCTGAAAACGGGGATTGGAACAGGTGGCCAGCATGGTCATCATATAGCGATGCTTGGCTGGTGAGATTTGTTTGTCCAATTTGTGAGGAGGCACTGCAGCAGGAATAAAAACCACCTTATCCAAATGAAATTCATCCATAATGGTTTCTGCCACAATAAGATGCCCTATATGAATGGGATCAAAGGTACCACCAAAGATACCAACTCTTTTTTTTCCCATTGTCAACTCCCCTTTGCCAATATCTTCCACAAAACAAGCACTGTCAGCAATATGTAAAATAACGCTCTGCCATAATCAAGTATATCGTGACGCCCCTTGGCATTGCAAGTATACTGCCTTAGAGTTCTGAAATAAGCCCTTAACTTAGCGAATCTGTCCATCGCCTACCACCAGATATTTGGTGCTGGTTAAGGCCAGCAAGCCCATAGGCCCTCTAGCGTGAAGCTTCTGAGTGCTAATGCCGATTTCCGCCCCAAAGCCAAATTCACAGCCATCAGAAAATCTAGTAGAAGCATTTACATACACTGCCGCTGCATCTACACAACGCTGGAACAATCTGGCATTATGAAGGCTTTCCGTAATAATGGCCTCAGAATGACCAGTATTATATTTATTAATATGAGCAATAGCCTCCTGAATATCAGAAACCACCTTGACAGAGAGAATCAAATCGCCATATTCCGTGCTCCAATCCTCTGGCACTGCCTCCACCATATCAGGCAGAATAGCCCGGCATTTTGGACAGCCCCGCAGTTCACAGTTCTTGGCTGCCATAGCTTCCTGCAATACAGGCAAAAACTCTCCCGCCACCTGCTCGTGAACCAGCAAGGTTTCCATGGCATTGCACACCGAAGGGCGGGAAGTCTTGGCATTAATAGCTATATTCAAGGCCATAGACAAATCAGCTGTAGCATCTACAAAGGTATGACACACACCGGTGCCAGTTTCAATAACAGGTACAATGCTGTTTTCTACTACAGTCTTAATAAGGCCGGCTCCACCACGAGGAATAATTACATCCAAATATTCCTTCAATCGCAGCATAATATTTACTGCTTCCCGGTCTGTGGTATCAATCAGCTGGATAGCTCCCTCTGGAATACCAGCATGATAAGCCGCCTCGGACATAATTGCTGCAATAGCCTTGTTGGACAGCAACGCCTCAGAACCTCCCCGAAGGAGAACACTGTTGCCAGATTTCAGGCACAAGCCAATAGCATCTGCTGTTACATTTGGTCTAGCCTCATAAATCATGCCTACCACACCTAAAGGAACCCGTACCCGGCGGATTTCCAGGCCATTGGGACGAATAGTGGAATAATCACCTTCCCCAATAGGATCTGGCAGAGCTGCAGCCTGTCTGAGTCCATCAGCCATTCCCTTGATTCTGCTTTCATCCAGCATTAATCTATCCAGATAGGAACGCTTAACTCCCTTGTGGCGAGCCTGCTCCAAATCCTGTTGATTGGCCTCCAAAACCGCTTCACAACGCTGCTCCAAGGCGTGAGCCATAGCCAGCAAGGCCTCATTCTTTACCACAGTAGACAGTATATTCATGGACTGGGCAGCCTCCTTGGCAGCACCAGCCTTGGCTAAAATCATTTCCCGTAAATCCATCTAAAGTCCCTCCTACGGCAATCTATCAAATCATCAATACCATATTATCTCTATGAATAACTTCATCATGGATTTCTCCCTGAATCAGCCCTGCAAAATCGGAGGTTTTTCTGCCCTTGATTTTTTCTATAGTTTCCGCAGCATAATTAATGGTGCCCCGGGCTATTTCCTGATAATCATTGGTCAATACTCGCACGGTACTGCCAGCAGGATAATTGCCCTCAGTAGCCGTAATACCTGCTGCCAACAGGCTGGAACCAGCCTTTAAGGCCTTGACACAGCCTTCATCCACAAAAAGCACACCAGAAATACGTCGTCCAAAGGCCAGCCATCCCTTACGCGCCCGCAAATGAGCTGGTCTTGGTGGGAACACTGTACCAATTTTCTCACCCTGCAAAATTGCCCGCAGAATACCGTTTTCACTGCCAGAGGCAATAAACATGGTTACACCGCTGGCTACTGCAATCTTGGCTGCCTCTATCTTGGTAGCCATGCCGCCAGTTCCTACATTGGAGCCTGCTCCGCCTGCCAGCTGTTCCACAGCCTGAGTGATTTCCGGAATCTCATGCAGCAGCTTGGCCTCTGGATGTGTCTGAGGATTGGCATCATATACCCCGTCAATATCTGAAAGAATAATCAATACATCTGCATCCACCATAGCCGCTACAGTGGCTGATAGAGTATCATTATCGCCAATCTTTACCTCGGCAATGGTAACAGCATCATTTTCATTGATAACTGGCAGAACATTATTTTTCAGCATGGTCAAAATAGTGTTACGGCCATTGATATACTGATCGTGGTTAGCAAAATTTTCCTTGGTCAGCAGAACCTGGCCCACAACCTGACCATATTCCGTAAAGAATTTGTCATAAAGATGCATTAGCTGTACCTGACCTACTGCTGCCAAAGCCTGCTTCTCCTGGGGGCTGTCTGGCCGCTGGGACAATCCCATCCGCAACATTCCTACTCCAATGGCACCAGAGGTAACTAATATAACCTCCCGGCCTTGGCTGGCCAAATCTGCCAATTCCCGTACCAAATGCTCAATACGATAAAGGTTGATTTTGCCATTGGGGTGCAGCAGAGTGCTAGTTCCCACCTTGACAACTATACGTTGGGCATTACCTATCTGCTTTCTAATATCCATGACAAAATCATCCTTTCCAGGGTTGTTTATTTATGTACTAAATTGGATTCTATATAAAACCTTATTTAGGCAATTCAATTTTTGGCTTGTCAAAATTCCGATGGAAAAGCAAGCCATTACGGCCAATTACCTGTACCAGATTGGCATTGCTGCGATCAGCCAGAGTTTCAATAGCATCTCTAGGCTCCTCAAAGCAGTTCTGCAAAACTCTTACCTTAATCAGCTCCCGCTTCTTGATAGCCTCCTGAGCTGCGGTAACCACAGTAGGAGTAACACCTTCCTTGCCAATATTGACAATGGGATCCATAGTCATACCCATAGAACGCAGGAAGCTTTTCTGCTTGCCAGTTAATGTATTCTTTATCAAATTCTATCCTCCATAATAATCCGTAAAAGCAAAGCCTTACTCTCTGTACTCAAATTCCATATCACCGATGTGAACGGTATCTCCTTCCTTGATACCCTTCTCCTGCAGCTTCTTATCAATGCCCTTGATACGCCAGATATACTGGAAGCGGCGGACAGCCTCATCATTGCCGAAGTTGGTCATAGCCACCAGCTTGTCCAAAGACTTGCCGCTAACCACAAAGTCACCAGACATATCCCGAGTAATATTTACCTTGTCCGGATCTTCCTCCTGAGCCTCATAAACCTTTTCGCCCTCTTCAATCTCTGGTTCTTCAACGTACTCATCCAAAGCCTTGGCTACTGCATTAATCAGCTCTCTCAGTCCCTGACCAGTAGCTGCACAAATTGGGAATATCTGAATACCTTCCTTTTCTGCCAGCTCCTTCAAGCGCACCAGATTTTCCTCTGCTCCTGGCAAATCCATTTTGTTAGCTGCCAAAATCTGAGGTCTGCGGGAAATCCGCTCACTGTACAGCTTCAATTCCTTGTTAATCTTGTAGTAATCCTCTACCGGATCTCTGCCCTCAATACCAGAAGCATCTACGATGTGCACAATAACCTTGGTTCTCTCCACATGGCGGAGGAAATCGTGACCAAGACCTACACCCTCAGAGGCGCCATCAATAAGACCTGGAATATCTGCCATAACAAAGGTCTTTTCGTCTCCCAGCTCACCTACATTTACCACACCTAATACAGGGGTAATAGTGGTAAAATGATATTCGGCAATTTCTGGGCGGGCAGCAGAAACCTTGGATACCAGACTGGATTTACCTACACTTGGATAGCCTACCAAGCCTACATCAGCCAGCAGCTTCAACTCCAGCAAAAGGTTTCTAACCTCTCCTGGCTCACCTAATTCAGCAAATGTTGGTGCTCTATTGGCACTATTGGCAAATTTGGCATTGCCCCGGCCACCCCGACCGCCCTTGGCAATAACAGCCTCCTGGCCAAGCTCTGTCAAATCAGCCAGAGTCTCACCAGTATCTGCATCCTTAACCAAGGTTCCCTGTGGTACCTTGACGATACATGGTGGCGCATTATGGCCATACTGATTCTTGATATCCCCATTTTCGCCATTCTTAGCTACAAACTTGCGATGAAAGCGAAAATCCAACAGGGTATTCATATTGTTATCTACCCGAAAAACAACATCACCGCCACGGCCACCATCACCACCAGAGGGTCCGCCCTTGGCTACAAATTTTTCTCTGCGGAAAGCAGACTTGCCATGTCCGCCAGTACCTGCTGTTACCTTGATGGTAATTCTATCAATAAACTGCATACCTGCCTCCTTATTTTTATTTCTGAATGTCTATCCTAATGAAAGCAGTATCTATACCTATATAGACCTGCCAGCTCTAATTCAATATCTGAATCCATATGATGTATAAAAAGCTGGTATTGTACCCAATGCCAGCTTTTTATACATCACCATAAAGAAAAAAATACCTGCACCCATTCAGGCGCAGGTATCTCTCTGCAATTACATAGCAGCTTCTTCTACTGCATAAACGCTAACCTGACGGTTGTAACGTCCCTTGCGCTCGAAAGCAACGCGGCCAGCAATCTTGGCATAGATGGTATCATCCTTGCCGATGCCTACACCATTACCAGGATGGAAATGAGTTCCACGCTGACGAACAATGATGCTGCCTGCAGTTACAACTGTACCAGCCTGCTCCTTGACACCAAGGCGCTTTGCCTCAGAATCACGGCCGTTACGGGTGCTGGATACACCTTTCTTATGCGCAAACAGCTGCAAATCAAACTTAAACATCAGGGTTACACCTCCTGTACCACTGAAATACATATTTCCTCTGGATCATACTCTTGGATATCATAGAATCCAATGAGCATTGTCTCTAAAATTGCATCAGTTAATTCATCGGGAACGCCTTTGAGCCTTGCATGCAAGTCACCACTCGCTACTTTATAATCAACTTCGCGATGCAGGTGCTGCCCTACGCCCTTAAGAGCGGTTTGTGCTAATGTGGATATCCCGGCACAAACAATATCACTGCCATATTCACCGTGATGACCACGGACATCATAGCCGGATATTCTTCCCTGGGAATTGCGATAAACCTTTATCTCAATCATTAAGCTTCGATCTTCTCGATAACAACCTTAGTGAAAGGCTGACGATGACCCTGACGCTTACGATAGTTGGACTTAGCCTTGTACTTGAAGACCAGAATCTTCTTGTCCTTGCCCTGAGCCTCTACCTTAGCGGTAACCTTGGCACCATCAACTACAGGCTTGCCTACTACAACCTCGCTGTCCTTTACTACAGTCAGAACCTGATCAAAAGTAACAACGTCGCCCTCAGCAGCCTCCAGCTTCTCAACAGTAACAACATCGCCCTCAGCTACCTTGTACTGCTTACCACCAGTCTGAATAATTGCGTACATTCCTCTACACCTCCCTATATTAGTACTCGCCAATTACGGTAGGGAAAATCCCTTTATTAACCTCACTGTGCGGTTGGGGAAAGTACACTTATAGTGCACTCACATTGACATATTTTACCATTTCACCAACACAATGTCAATAAAATTTTATACAAAAATATACTTCAAAATAAAGATTACAGCCAGAATATATACCACTGGACTAATCTGCTTTTTAGACACTGAGCCAGTGCAGATATTGATAATTACATAGGAGATAACACCCATGGAAATACCCTCAGAAATGGAGTACATAAATGGCATAGCAATAGTAGCAATATAAGCAGGCACAGCCTCAGTCAAATCATCAAAGTCAATGCGCATCAGGCTGCTTACCATCAGGAAGCCTACCACAATCAAAGCAGGAGCAGTAGCAAAGGCTGGAATAGCCAGGAAGATAGGTGCCAGCAGCAAGCTCAAAGCAAAGAGAATAGCGCTGACAACAGCAGTAAGACCAGTACGACCGCCTGCACCTACACCAGCAGAACTTTCTACAAAGGTAGTTACAGTGGAAGTACCCAAAACAGCACCAGCGGTGGTGGCAATGGAATCTGCCAGCAAAGCACCCTTGATATTTGGCAGACGGCCCTGCTTATCCAGCATATCGGCCTTGGAAGCTACACCAATGAGAGTTCCCAATGTATCAAACAGATCTACAAACATGAAGGTCAGCATAATGGTCAGGAAGTTCAGTGTAGCAATAGCACTGAAATCAAGATGCATAAAGGTTGGTGCCAGGCTTGGAATAGCAATGCCATGAGAGAAATCTGGCATTACAGAGAACATGCCCTGAGCTGGATCCGGAATATAGATACCAGTCATTTCGCAAATCATACCAGCAGCCCAGGTAATCAGAATACCCCAGAGAATGCCGCCGGGAACCTTTTTAGCCATGAGAATGGCTGTCAGCAAGGTGCCCATAAGAGCCAGGAAAGCACCAATACCTACAGTGTAGAAGGAGCCATCCAGCAAAGCTGCTCTAAATGGATAAAGGCCTACCAGGGTAGGGCCATCTACAACGATTTTGGCGTTCTGCATACCGATAAAGGCAATGAACAGACCAATACCACTGGTAACACCGTATTTCAAGGCTGGAGGGATACAGTTGAAAATAGCCTCTCTAACCTTGGTAAGGGACAAAATAATGAATATAATACCTTCAACAAATACAGCTGCTAAAGCCACCTGCCAGGAGTACCCCATCTGGCCTACAACTGTAAAAGCAAAAAAGGCATTGAGGCCCATACCTGGAGCCAATACAAATGGATAATTTGCCAAAGCGGCCATAATCAGAGTACCAATGCAGGCACCAATGGCGGTAGCTGCAAATACAGCACCGGCATCCATACCGGTTGTGCCAAGAATATTAGGGTTGACGGCCAGAATATAGGCCATGGTCATAAATGTGGTGATACCGGCGATAATCTCTGTGCGGACGCTGGTACCATGTTCCTTTAGATGAAAAATTTTCTCTAAAGTCTCATTCATTGTCTTAGTCCTCCTTTATTGTTAAAAAAGAATACGCCGACTAGGAAAGCCGGCGAAAAATATTACAAAGGTATATTACATTATTTCAAGATAAATTGCAATGAAAATTTCTTATTTGCCAAGCTACACCTCTCCCTAGGAATGTAAATATAATTCGGGAGGTCAAAGATTCTCTAAATATCCACAGCCGAGATAGTACCCACGAAAACCCGCTCTCGCTCCTAGCTAAGCCTAGCGGATGCTAAATTCCTTCTGCGCCTTACGGCTTGAACTCATTAAGCACCGAGGCTTAGCAAGGGTTTTCTTAGGGTACTATCATCTGCTGTTCTATTCCAGTCAATACGCCAAAATTTCAAATAGTGCCAAAGCAGGAAGGTGCAATGAATACACTAATGAGCGGTATGGGAGTACCCTGCACAGGTACTCTTCGCGCCTCGGTACTTAGCGATTCATGAGCTTTCGGGGCGTCAGCCACGAATTGCCTCATGAGAGCTTTAGTACCGCTAGGCGAGAAAACTAGCGAGAGCGTGCCTGAAAGGGTACTCCCATATCGCCATTAATAGTGAATAAGATGTATTCGGCAAATCAGAATTTGCAAAAATGAGTATATCCGCACGCTTCAGTAACACACTTGTTTTTTTCATTGAAAATCCATTTTTCGCAACAATTGTAAAAATTCTCTTGGCGTTATTGCTTCTACATCTCCATATACAAAATCCTTAACATTACAGGTTATAATATAGTCAGCTCCTGCCTCTTTAGCGCACTTATCTTGCAAGCAATCTTCAAAATCCTCAAATTCATCATTATTTATTGCAGCTATGACTTCACCCTGACCTGCAGAAACAACAGTAAAAATTTCGCATATATCCAACAAATTCTGTCTGCGAGTTTTGGCAGGTAACTTTCTCAGCACATACCAAAGAGTAGAAAGCGTATGAAAAGCTATCACACCTGTACATTTTTCCATAGCACATAATCTTATAACTTCGATAGACTCTTGAAGGCAATCATCCTTACGATTTGTAATATAGTTCAGCAATACATTTGTATCAATCAACAATACCATACTTCTCATTCATTGCTGCCTCTCTTTCACTGTTATAATCAATGTCTACAGAATTAGCTTTTCTAGTATCCTCCAATCTAGCAAAAGCTTTCATTTTATTTTCGTTAACAGATTTCTTTTCATCTATTGGTGCCTTAATGATAAAAGGTATGCTCCGTTCTCTTAATGCCGTTCTAGTAAAAGTCTCATAAAAGGTCTGCTTAGTTTGGCCCATAGCAGCCAGCATGACTCCTAACTCCTCATAAATTGCATCATCCAATCTAATACTAATTGTTTTCATATTACACACCTCCCATTTGACTCAATTATATTATATATTGACACATATAGCAATCATTTTGCCTTAGATGTATATGATATGCTGATTATTTGCGTGATGAATATCTACTGCAATCTCAACAACACCTGCATCAGCTTTAATGGCTCTCGTTCAAATACATCTGTTTCCTTTACCAAAGCTTCCGCAAAGCCATGTTCATGGTCCAACATTGTAGAAAAATATCCCAATGCATTGACTATATCATCCTTATTCATAGGTTTATCAGAATCATATACTCTAAAAATCAGTAATTTGCATATTTCATAAGATATTAAATATGCAAAATAATTATGTAACAAACTTCCCTGCATAGAAAATGGAAATACATTATATAACCACTCATGCTGCCAATAACGCTGCAACACAACTCCTAAGCTCTCCTTTATGGCCTGACACTTCTCATTGTACATTTCATCATAATTAAAATTTGAAGCAAGCCAAGGTGTAATAGAGTCCAATTTTTTCTCCCGCTCTAGCACCTTGAAAATACCTGCCATAAATTGCTTATGAGCTGCGGGATAATACTGCCAATTATCCCATAAACCTGAAATCCCCTGCTGAAATTCGCCACTGTTATAATAATCTATCAAACCAGCCACAGTTTCTACATCCTGCTGGCAGTCTTCACCCCTGTCTAGGAATAACCCTAACAGCACCAATCGCTGCTCAAAAGTATAAGACACATTCTGCAATATGGATAACCCGCCCATAATAATATGAATAGCCACCATTTCGTCAGCCATATTAACATTTTCCCCTAGATTCGCAACTAATTTCCATGCAGCAGTATCTTTTTCAATATCTACTTGTTGTATATTCATACTATCTGAGGAAAACAATGCCTTTTCTGCTGCTACTGGACAGGTCATGCTTAATAATCTGAATTGATATTTTCCAATGTTTTTTACACTTCTAGGATACCCCTTACAGGTATTAGATAAAACGTCCTCTCCTAGATTACGTTGAATATAGCACAGATTATCTTCGCATAGCAAAGGGCAAGATTTTCCCTCACCAAAATTTATTTCAAAACCGATTCTGTTTGTTGATGGCCTAATACTTGACAATATCTTTTTTCGCATCACAGGATTCTTAATACGCTGATATTTCTTGTAAGTATCAGCATCAATCCTAATACGCCATTTATTCCCACAGCATTTGGCATTACATTTTGAACCATCACATTGAAAATCTGCTACATACTTCGGTTGTAATATTATGGTATTATCACTCATTAGAAAATATCTACCTTTCTTTTTATTTTTTTCGCAAAAGAATGGGGCGGGAGTGACAACTCTCCCGCCCCACATGCAATGGTAGTTCTAATAACACACCTTGGTCCTTCAGGCTAGCAACAAGAAGGGGTGTGGAATTAGTATATTTAGTTTATATATCAGTATATAACTGAATATATCATAATGATTTTGACAGCTTATCTTAATAGATTTGCCATCAACCAGCTACCCTAGTGTTCTTACTGAAGCAGGGACAGTACGTTGGAGCTGGACTGATTAGCCTGAGCCAGCATGGACTGTGCAGCCTGCAACAGAACATTGTTCTTGGTGTAATTGGTCATTTCCTTAGCCATATCAGCATCACGAATGGTGGACTCGGAAGCCTGTACATTTTCAGATGCAGTGGTCAAGTTAGTGGAGGTGTACTCCAGACGGGACTCAACGGAGCCAATGGTGGTCTGCTGGTCAAGAGCCTTCTGGATTGCGTTGTCCAAAACATTGATAGCAGCATTTGCCTTGGTCTGAGTGGAGATGTTCAGCTTAGTGCCATCTGCCCCCTGCAGGCCCAAAGCCTCAGCACGCATATCAGTCAAGCCTACCTTAATGGACTGGTTAGCCTTAGCACCAACCTGCAGACTAATAGCATTGTCATCAGACTTGTTCTGAGCACGGATAGTCTCCTCAAAAGCATCCAAAGCTGCATTAGCAGACTTCTTTACATTGCCCTTGGAATCGGTAATGCTGATGTTGAAGCCAGAAATCTGACCACCAATACCAGCAGTATTAGCGGTAATGGTAATAGCATCCTTGCCAGAAGCTGTATCAACAGTATCGTTGGAAGCAGCCAAACCTACAGTCTTGCCGGTCAGCAAATTAGCCTGAGCCAACTTACGTTCATCAGCAGTATAAGCAGTACCTGCATCGTCAGTAGCCTTAGCAGCACCGCCTGTTCTAACATTAAGAGCATTTTTTGCCTGTGCTGCAGTAGCATCCAGAGCAACACCGTTATAAGCTTGAAGTGCATTAGAAGCATTATCAAATGCAGTCTTATTATCACCAGCACTAGTTGCAAACCCCTTCGTATTAGCATCCTTATTAAGTGCGGTACTAAAAGATGCTAATTTATCAAAATCATCTCCAGATTCCCAGTCAATATTGGATAGAACCTTGTTAGTACCTGCATTATCGGTATTCCACTTATCTACAGCAGCCTTCAAGCTAGTTATAGAATCACTTAATGCCTTGGTCGTAGTTTCTTCATTTGCTACGGCAGTATCATATTCATTCTTATGTTTCACAGCATTAGTAGTATTCGTCTTGATTGTAGCACTATCTGCCGTTTTGCCCTGAGCAGCAATAATGCTATCATTAGATGCATTAGCAAAGATCTGAGAAGTTTTATCAATATCCTCAGCAGCATTGAAGATATCCTGCAGGGTATGAATCTTGTCAGTATTACCATCCTTATAGCCTACCTGGAAAGTAGTAGTATGAGTCTTACCAGCCTGTACATAGGATACAGTAACTTTATCGGTAGAATGGA
>SAMEA104315425__coassemble_752_pt1 | contig 23149 bp, 22 predicted proteins | sample SAMEA104315425__metabat2_low_PE_026 | metagenome-assembled genome bin SAMEA104315425 (sample SAMEA104315425) | gut metagenome | biome: Monkey gut; feature: monkey-associated habitat; material: faeces | place: China | collected 2013
AGGGCCATTAAGTCGGACAGAGCAAAAGTCGTTATGACCGCAGGCTGTATTTCGATAAAATTTTGATTTCATATTTACGACAGTAGAGATAGATAGGCAATTCGGCAAATCAGAATTATGCAATATCGGGGCTGGCACATTTGGCACTCACATATTTCTGCAATCTCTCCACCCCTTGACGCAGCATCTCACTATCTGGCAGATTGGCAATAATGGCCTCAATATATCCTTTATCCCGAATCCGCTGCAAAGTCCAAGCATAATTCACATCATATACCCACATCAACCGCACCAGCTTTCTATCTTCATTGGTGCGAATCATGGTATAATCCACCTGCTCCCCTCTTACAAATTTCTCCAAGAATCCAGGAGCAAATACCCCCATCTCCCCAGTAGCATCTCCATTAGGCCCTTTCATAAATTTGCGAATAGCCGCAGACTGGCTCTCGGCATCAGGATTAGCTGTAAGATAGGGAGCCAACACCCGGAAAATATCTAGCTTATCTGCATCCCGAATGATTTTGGCAAAGAGCAAATGCCTTTTATCCGGTGCCGGAGCAATTTCCTTTTTATTATGATTCTTGATGGCAAAAAGCACCAGATCCTTTTCCTCCTGCCCCAGCAAATCATAAAAAGGCAGCTCCTGAATTACCTTTACTCCCAGGTCAGCATGATCCTCAGATTTGGCATCCACAAAGGTCTTATATAACTGCCACTGACGGAACCTCCCCACATCATGGAGTAAGCCTATCAGCTCTGCCAAATCCACATCATGAGAAGACAATTGCAAATGCAGAGCCAGCTGTCTGGCATTGGTCGTAACATAGCCAGTATGCTTTTCCTTCATCTGGATACCAAACATAATATCCTTATCCTCACAGTAAAAAGACTTCATATATGCTTCCATCCACTGATGGGCTGTGTGTAAAACTTCTTTCATATTCTCTACCTCCTAATTGAAAATTCTAACAGAAAAATACTCATAGTCAATGACCAATAGTTTATTGTATAATATAATTAAGATTTTATTCGGCACAATCTAACGCAAAGGATGATAGATATGAAACTAGGCATTGTTGGTTCTGGTGGCATTGTCAAGGATGTGTTAATAGCCCTAAAGCCTATTAACACCATAGAGATACAGGCTATCTGGGTACGTCCCCACAGTGAGTCCAAGGGACAGGCTTTGGCACAGAAGAATAATATCTCTCAGGTCTATACTGATTATGAAGCCTTTCTTCAGCAGGCAGATATAGACACAGCATATATTGCCCTGGTAAACAGTGCTCATTATGAGTACGCCAAAAAGGCCTTGCTGGCTGGACATAATGTTATTGTAGAAAAGCCCTTTGGCTCCAATCTCAGAGAGGTGCAGGAGCTGGTTCATCTGGCCAAGGAAAAGAACCTGTTTCTCTGGGAGGCGGTTTCCCTGCTTCATATGCCAAATTTCCACAAGCTGCAGGAGCTATTACCACAGATTGGCCCTATCCGCATGGTACAGGCCAATTACTCCCAGTATTCCAGTCGCTATGACAAATATTTAGAAGGTACCGTACTGCCAGCCTTTGATCCCCAGATTTCCGGCGGAGCTTTGTACGATATAAATATTTATAATTTGAATTTGATTATTGGCCTCTTTGGTGCCCCCAATAGCCTTGTTTATCAGGCTCGCAAGGGATTTAACGGCATTGACACCTCTGGGGTAGTGCTAATGAGCTATCCTGAATTTCAGGCTCTGGCCATTGGAGCCAAGGACTCCGCTAGTCCCAGCACCTGCCTGATTCAAGGAGAAAAGGGCTGGCTAAAGATAGAAACCGCACCCAATCAGCTAGAGAAAATCACCTGCCAAATTCGCAGAGAGGACAACATTCAAGAATATGCCCTGAACCAATATCCTCATCGCCTTAGCCATGAATTTGCGGCTTTTGCTGCCATGCTGGCTAACAAGGATTTTGCCGGCAGGGATTTGTATCTAAATATTTCTCTACAGGTGGCAGAAGCTGCGGAAAAAGCCCGTAAACAAGCTGGAATCCACTTCCCTGCTGACCAGCATCCCCACTAACTAAGAGATGAATTTACTAAAATGACCTACCAAAGGAGGCCATTATCGTGTCAATGCATATAAAAAACAATATGGATTCCCTACGAATCCAAAATATTCTTACCGCCAATACCCAAAAGACTCAATCCCAGCTAGGGAAAATCGCCTCTGGCTTAAAAATCAACGGAGCCGCAGATGATGCCTCTGGCTATGCTATTTCCGAGGGTATGCGGGTACAGATTCGCGCCCTGTCACAGACCGAGCAAAATGCCCAAAACGGCACCAGTATGATGAAGGTGGCAGAAGGAGCTGTCAGCTCCACTGTGGATATTATTCGTACCATGAAGGAAAAGGCCATTAATGCTGCCAATGACACCAATACGGATGCAGATAGGCAGATTATCCAAAAGGAATTCAATCAGATGATTGACCAGATTGACGATAATGCCCATGTAACCTACAATGGCAAATATCTAATCGATGGCTCCAAGAACAATGCTGTGAAAGCTACCGCCACAGTCTTTGCCAATAATTATTTGGAGGAACCTGATCTGCAACATCCTCGTAAACTAATAGATTTCAAGGATGCCCAAGGAGAATCCCTGAATATTCAGAAATCCGACAATATTACCATTTCTCTAGTACAGGATGGCAAAACCTATACCAAAACCTATCAGGTAGGTGAGCGTACCCTTGGAGAGCTTCTCACCGATATTCCCGGTGGCTTTCAGGATGATATTGCCAAAGATGGCTACAAGGGAGGTCTTTCCTTTATTGATTCTACAGAATATTACGGCTACGATGGCTTTGACAATAAAATCAAGCCTCCTAGCGGCAAGAAAACCACGATCATAACAATGGAAGTACAAAATCTAAATGACAAGCCATCTCATGTAGAGGAAGCTGAAGCCGGCTTACCATTCCAACTAGGAGGCATTACTTTTTCCATTACCGACCGGGATGGCAAGGTCAAAACCTCAGCCAATGCCAAGCTGAATCAATTCCACGAAGTTATCAGAGCACAGAATGCCTCTGAAGATAATGCTCTGGTGCTTCAGATAGGCAGTAAAGCCAACCAATCCATCAAGGTAGGTCTGACAGATATGCGTGCTCATGCTCTGGCTCTCCGTGGCAGTGATGGCTCCTATGTCAGCCTGTCCAATCAGGTTCACGCCAATGCTGCTATTGAGGTGCTGGACAATGCCCTGTCCAAGGCACTGGACCAGCAGACCACCATTGGTGCCATTCAGAGCCGGCTTAGCTATACCATTGACAATATTGTTACCGCCCGTACCAATATCCAGTCAGCAGAATCCGTAATCCGGGATGCTGATATGGCCAAGGAAATGACCTCCTACACTAGAGAAAACCTCCTCAGCCAAGCAGCTCAATCCATGCTGGCTCAATCCAATCAGCAAAGCTCCAATGTACTGTCCCTGTTGCAGTAGTACAATTTTGCTTGTTAATTACTCATATTCTTCCATTCTGTTACACCCGAAAAGGGCCTGCTCCCAAAATGGAGCAGGCCCTTCATTTATTCAGGTTTTAGTGAGATTGAATTTATCCGCTAATGCTGTAGATTAGAGGAGACCAATGAGATGGCCTACAATACCTACGGCAAACAGAGCGATGATGATAATGATTGGGGATACGCCCTTCTTCAGCAGCCACATGCACAGGAGAGTCAGCAGCAGTGGAGTCAAACCTGGAATCAAAGCATCCAAGTTATTCTGCAAGGTAGTAACCTTGATTGGCTCCAAGGACATACCAGAAGCAACCTGCTGGAAGGCCATCTTGATGCCTTCGCCCCCTGCAGGAAGCTGATCCCACTCAATATATGCACCCTTGGAAAGCTGAATGCTGGAAACCACAGGTGCAAATTTAATGCTAACCCACCGTTGAACCAGAGCACCCAGGACAAACATACCCAAGATAGAAGCACCGCGGGTAATATTCTCCAAGAGCTTGCCAGACATATTCTCGGTAATCCGACCACCAACTTTGTAACCGAACTCCTGAGTGTACCACAGGAAGCCCAGACGAATTACATTCCACAGAAGGAAGAACAAAATAGGGCCAAGCATATTGCCGTCCATAGCAATAGATGCACACATCGCACCCAGAATAGGACGGAGAGTAAACCAGAATACAGGGTCACCAATACCAGCCAGAGGGCCCATCATACCAACCTTAACACCCTGAATAGCAGCATCATCTACAGGAGCACCATTAGCTCTCTCCTGCTCCAAGGCCAGGTTTACACCGATAATAGGGGCAGCCACATATGGATGAGTGTTAAAGAACTCCATATGACGCTTCAATGCAGCAATCTGCTCAGTCTTTTCCTTGTACAGCTTCTTGATAGCTGGAATCATCAAAAAGGCATAACCGCCGTTCTGCATACGCTCATAGTTCCAGGATGCCTGTAAAAACTGGGAACGCAGGCAAACCTTCAAACGATCAGACTTACTTAAAGTATTCTTATTATCTGCCATGTCAATCACCACTTTCTAATCAATAATCATCCAAAATATCACCTATAGGGTCGTTGGAACCGCCGTTACCGCCGTTTCCACCGCCACCGCCGTTGTTCAGCAGGTGGAGATAGATGAATACAATAGCCATGGCAATAGCGCCAAGGGAAATAAGGGTGATTTCAGTCAAAGCAGCTACGCAGAAGCCCAGGATAAGGAATGCCCAGGTTTCCTTGTTGGCAATCATATTGATAACCATGGCATAACCTACAGCAACAACCATGCCGCCGCCGATGGCCATACCAGTGGTGAGCCACTCAGGAATGGACTGCAGACCTGCCTGTACAACATCAGCAGGAACAAAGCACAAAGCTACAGCTGGGATGGCAATACGCAAGCCCTGCATAATTACTGCAGCAACCTGCCAGAACTCCATAGCACCAAAGTTGCCCTTCTCAGCTGCGCCATCCATCAAATGTGCGATAGGTACAGAAAGAGTACGCACAATCATGGTGGTGAACAAACCAGCAACTGCCAGAGGAATTGCAATACCAATAGCAGTAGGTACACCGGCAACACCCTGGCCACCCTGTACCAAAATGATAGCAGATGCTACAGAAGCAAAGGCAGCATCAGGTGCTACAGCGGCACCAATGTTAGCCCAGCCCAGAGCAATCATCTGCAAAGTACCACCCAGAATAATACATGGAACTGGGTCACCAGCTACAATACCAACCAGTGTGCAGGCCAGTATTGGCTGATGGAATTCAAACTGATCAAGTACGCTCTCCATACCAGCCAGGAGCGCTACTATTATAATACCAATTATGGTAAAAGTACCCATAATATAACCTCCAAATCAATATTTAGATAAACCTTTATAAGTAAATATTATTTCAGCTCAGCTTCTGCCTTCTGCAGGAGAGCATCAAGGTTATCCTGGCCATCAGCTGGAACTTTACGCACATCAAACTTGATGCCCAGCTGCTCCAGCTCCTTAAAGGTAGCTACATCTTCCTTGCCCATGGAAATAACCTTGTTTACCAGCACCTTGCCCACAGAATGAGCCATGGAACCGATATTCAGAGTCTTAATATTGACACCGCCCTTGATAACGGTCAGAGCATCCTCTGGATTCTCAAAAAGAAGCATTGCCTTGGTAGCACCAAAGCGTGGATCCTTCTCCACCTCAATAAGCTTCTTCAAAGGAATTACATGAGCCTTTACCCCTGGAGGAGCCGCCTTGGTAATCAAACCCTTGCGCAGTTCATCCTTGGATACAGCGTCAGATACAACGATAATACGATCTGGCTTAACGCTCTTGGTCCAAGCAGTTGCTACCTGACCATGAAGCAGACGGGAATCTACGCGAGCCAGTACATATTTGATATGACCGTCTCCCAGAACAGTTCCCGGTGGAATTGCCCCTGTAGGTGCAGCAGCAGTAGCAGCAGCCTGTACAGGTGCTGGCTCCAGAGACTCAGGCATTACGCTAACAGCCTCTCTGGATGGAGCAATAATGTTCTTGGCAATTTCGTGAGCTGGCATATTCTCGTCACCCATGCGCTCACCTAAAGCACCAATTAACATTGGCAGGCTCAAGCCTGTTACAATTGCCCACTTGTCCTCATGCCCTTTCAGTACAGCACTGGACTGATTGAAAGGAGTGCCTCCCAGTAAATCTACCAGGAACAAAACCTCCTCCTTGTTGGAAAGAGTGTTTACAGCAGCTTCCAACTTGGCACGGAAGCTATCAGGGCCGTCCTCTGGCAACAGTGTTACTGCAACCAGATCCTCCTGGGGTCCGAAAACCATGCCGGCGGACTGCTTTACACCCTCTGCCAGCCCACCATGGCTGGCCAAAATTATCCCTGTCATATTTGTCCTCCCCCTCTGACAGAAAATACTACGATATTCCCATTCTTTACTCCAATATCTAAGTTGATACCGTTGTAAAAAATAAGAATCAATTACAGTTGTTTTCACAACCTTGACTCATTATAGCACAGTTTTCATATTTCATAAACATTTATTATGAGAAATTTACCATTTTCTATATTTGACATTTGTTCATTTGTATGAATTTTACCCGCATATGCATATACATTCAATTTCTCTCAATTAAATAGCTACATTTTTTCAAAATATCCATCTATTTTTCTGTTTGTTTGATATTTTGATAATTCTTATCAATTAATTTTACAAATACTTCTATGTGCACAAGCAACAATATATTTCACATTGTTTCTGCAACAGTGCAAATCTACTTACATATTTTAATTCTTACTTTGACAGAAAGTTATATTTTTTCTATAATAAAACTATACTTTTGTTGATATTAACCCGCAAGAAATCATAAAGAAAGGATGTATTTTATGCTTTATCCATTACTTATGCAGGCTCCAGTCAAGGACTATATTTGGGGTGGCACCCGTCTAAGAGAAAAATATAACAAGGTATCTACCGCTAACAAGCTGGCTGAAAGCTGGGAGCTTTCCTGCCATCCTGCCGGGCCTAGTGTTATTGCCAATGGCCCAGCCAAAGGCGAAACTCTGGAGCAATATCTGGAGAAAAAAGGCATGGAATTATTGGGGACCAAAGGCAAGGACTGCAAGAACTTCCCTATTATGATTAAGCTCATTGATGCCAAAGACAATCTGTCCGTACAGGTTCATCCAGATGATGCCTATGCCCTGAAAAACGAAGGGGAGCTGGGCAAAACCGAAATGTGGTATGTTATTGATGCCGAACCTGGTGCTGAGCTGCTCTATGGCCTAGAAAAAGAAATCACCCGTCAAGAACTGGCTGACAGCTTGAAGAATGGCACTATTACCGAAATCTGCCATCATGCACCAGTAAAAAAAGGCGATGTTTTCTTTATTCCAGCCGGCACCATTCACGCCATCGGCAAGGGCATCCTGCTGGCAGAGGTACAGGAAAATTCTAACACCACCTATCGCCTTTACGACTATGGCCGTTTAGGCAATGACGGCAAACCTCGTCAGCTCCATGTACAGCAAGGCACTGAGGTGTGCAGTCTGAAGCCTCTGCCACTGGTGGATAAGCGTCAGCAGGCAGCACTTTCCTCTGATTGCACTGCCGAGCTGTTGGTCAGCTGTGAATATTTCAACACCTACAGCATTGAACTATCTGGCGCCAACCATCTCAAAGCGGATACCGAAAGCTTCCACACTTTCACTGTACTAGAGGGAAGTCTACTGCTGACTCATCAGGGAGAAAAATTCCCTATGGAAGCCGGTCAAAGCGTGTTCCTGCCAGCCAATATGGGAGAGTACACCATTGAGGGCCAGGCTCACCTTATCTTTACCACACTTTAATAATACCAGACTAAAAATCACAGCAAAAAACCACAGCTACGAATAGCTGTGGTTTTATTATGCTTAGTTATGAGTCGTGTCTTATGCACGGAACTTGCGCTTGCGGGCTGCCTCAGACTTCTTCTTACGGCGTACGCTTGGCTTCTCATAGTGCTCGCGCTTTCTAACCTCTGCCAAAGTACCAGCCTTCTGGCTCATACGCTTGAATCTACGCAGTGCGCTATCAATGGTCTCGTTCTTACCAACCTTAATCTCGTTTGCCATCTATTTTTCCCCCCCTCCAATTGACTTGGGAGTGTATTTTACAACTACACCTTAATAGTATAACAAAATATCCTATATAATGTCAAATCATATAGTAATATTTTTGCTAAGCATTCTCAATATGCTTATGGCCTTGTCTACATCAGCCTGGAGGCCACTGCATGGAACGACCGCCCAGCACATGGAAATGTAAATGCTTTACGGTCTGACCGCCCTCGTCGCCAGTATTGGCCACCACACGGAAGCCTTTATCCAGCTTGTTTTCCTTGGCAATCTGAGGAATAACCTCACAGAGAATATGACCTGCCAACTCCTTGTCAGCAGCAGTCAGAGCACCAACACTCTCCACATGCTTCTTAGGAATTACCAAAGCGTGAAAAGGTGCCTGTGGCTCCAAATCCTTAAAGGCCAATACCTGCTCATCCTCATATACTACTGTAGAAGGAATCTCCTTGGCTGCAATCTTGCAAAAAATACAATCTGCCATCTTTGTACACCTCCCCGCTTCTATCAATCAAATTTGAACTGTACTAACTATTTTACCATAAACCCCGTCTTTGTACAATCTTTGCAGGGAAACATGATAAATTTCTCCTAATTCCACCTTGTCATCAGTATATACCCTGATATAGGTATCCGTCAGTCCATTGGACTGGCCCTCATGGCAGGTTTCAAATAATACCTGCTGGGTTGTCCCCAAATACTCGCTGCAGAAAGCCTCAGACATTTCCTCCCCCAGCTTTTGCAAGCGATGAACCCTATCCTTTTTCACCGGATCTGGCACCTGATTAGGCATAGAGGCCGCTGGAGTACCAGTACGAGGAGAATATGGGAATACATGCATCCGAGCAAAACGCAGACTGCGGATATACTCCAGACTTTCAGCAAACATTTCCTCAGTTTCCCCAGGAAAACCAACTATTATATCTGTAGAAACAGCTACTCCCGGCACAGCCTGCCTTACCTGCGCCAACAGCTGGGCAAATTCCTCTCTATTATAATGGCGGTTCATTTTCTCCAACACATAATCAGAGCCTGCCTGCAAAGGCAAATGAAGATGATGACTAAACCGGGGATGCTCCCGCAAAAGCTCCAGAAGCTCTGGAGACAGCTCGATGGATTCCAAGGAGCTAACCCGCAATCTTCGCAGGCCGGGCAAGTCCAGCACAGCTCTAGCTGCATCAGCCAAATCCGTACCATCCTTGAAATCCCGTCCATAGGCCCCTAGATGAATACCGGTAAAAACTATTTCCTTGAAACCATTGGCCAACAGCTTCTCTGCCTCCCGGCGAATGCTGGCCAAAGGTCTAGAACGCAAAGGGCCTCTAGTATAAGGAATAATACAATAACTGCAGAAATTGGTACATCCCTCCTGAATTTTCAGAAAGGCTCTAGTACGGGTAGGCATATCTAAGATAGGAATATCCTCAAACTCCCGTACCTTCATAATATCCGTTACACCGTCAATAATCCTGCCGTTGCCTGCTATAGCCTGCTCCACATATTCCACAATCCGGGAACGATTGGCCGTGCCCAGCACCACTCTAACTCCCTCAATGGCCTTGATTTGTTCCGGAGCAATCTGAGCATAGCAGCCAGTAACAGCAATAACAGCCTCAGGATTCTGCCGCTGTACCCTGCGAATCAACTGGCGGGATTTTTTTTCCCCTAGGCTGGTAACAGAGCAGGTATTGATAACATAAATATCTGCCTTTGCTTCATGAGGAAGAATCTCATAGCCTGCTTCCTTGAACAAGCCCTCCATAACCTCGGTTTCAAACTGATTGACCTTGCAGCCCAAAGTAACAAATGCTACACTAGACAAATTATCTTCCTCCTAAATCTCCATTTTCGTACTGTATAATAGCCGCAGCGGCAATAGCTGCTGTTTCTGCCCGCAAAATCCGCGTTCCCAAACTAACTGAGGCAATGCCCAGCTCCTGTGCCAAATGAGCCTCAGCTAAAGAAAAGCCTCCCTCTGGCCCAACAATAAAGATAAAAGACTCCTCAGACCTGTGAGCCTGCAGGAATTTCTTGATACCCTGCTGTTCCTCATTCTCATAGCACATACATAGACAGATTTTCTTTTCTGCCTTCTGAGCCTCGGTCGCCATATCTGTCAGCCATTGCTTCAAGTTCTGAATAGGCTCCACCACCGGAAGGATAGTACGGCCACACTGCTTCCCTGCCTCATTGGCGATTTTTTGCCACCGCTCCTGACGAGCCTTGGACTTTTTGGCATCATACTTTACTACGCAATTCTCACTAACCAGAGGTACAATTCTATTAACCCCCAGCTCCGTAGCCTTCTGAGTAATCAGCTCCAGCTTATCCCCCTTGGGAAGGCACTGAGCCAGCACCAGCTCTATAGGAGATTCTGTCCACTCCTCTAGCCTCTGCACCAGGTACAGCTCCACTACAGCTCCATTGGCGCCATGAAGCTGAGCTTCAGCCAATTGTACCTTGCCCAGTCCGCCATCTTCTGAGCCTCCAGTACCAAAACCAGTAATTTCGTATTCTCCCACCTGGCCCACATCATCAGCCACCACAATATGGTCCCCTAGCTTGGCCCGCATAACCCGGCTCAAATGAAAGCCATCACTGCCATCTATAACCAATTTATCTGCCAATTTGGCCTTGATAAAAATTCTACGCATACACTCTATCCTCAAATCTAACTAGTAAATTACTATCTGATTATTTTAACATTTTCCCAGGAGATAGACAATACCAGCCCATAGCATATGCCTAATGGATAGGAAATTTGTCCACAGTAAATTTTTGAATTATTATTATATATGTTATAATACATACATAATTATGAAAGTTAGGAGTATGATAGCATGGCCTCTTCTACTGGTATTCTCAATAAATATATCGGTGACTATGACACGCTACGACCTTTTTTGCGATACATTTCCCTTGGCTGCTACAACAAGCAGTATTTCCAGAAGCATCTAGGCATTAATGCCCGCACCTACGAAGACAATCTTGCACGGTTGCGTTTTTTTCTACCAGATTCAGCACTAATAACCCATCGCGATGGTCACAAGGAAATCTACAGTCTTCACAGTGATTCCTATTATAGTGCCAATAATTATTTACACTACATTTATCAAATAAAAAATCTTAAGCCCAATACAGCATTTTATTTAATCTCTTTATTGCAAATTATTGAAAACGCACCTCTCCCCTTAACAGAAAAGCAAATCTATGATTTTCATCTATTGCCCAGTGGCAATACCTGCCCTCCTATGATGCTTACCAAGGATGGATTTTTAGATATCAGCTTTAGTACCATGAAAAGATATTTAGGGATATTGGCTCAAATGGGCATTATACGCTGCAATGAATGTAGCAAGCCTAAAAGCTATTCAGCCAAAGCTAATATTTTCAGCCAGCTTTCTCCCAAGGAACTGCAGGAATTAATCCACGCTATCAAATATTATATAGCCATTGCACCTATGGGAACCCTTGGCTACCAAATACTACTTATTTTGCAGCATATTTATTCTAAACTCACCACTCTATCCTTTCCGATACAGTTCAAACACAAAAAAATAATAAACACACTTGACGATGCCATTGTCTATGAAATAAATCAAGCTATAAAACAAAATGCCAGTATTCTATTTGAATATGGTGACAAGACCATTCAGGCTATTCCAATACATATCGAATTAGATTTTCTAACAGGACGCCAATATCTCAATGCGGTCATCAAACGATCTGCTGGCGCAAAATACTTTCGTCAGCCTCAAACTTATCGTCTGGATATAATAAAAAATATAAGATTGCAGGACATAGATGATATCCTGTATGAGCGCACCCTGCTGCAATTAAAACCACAACCAAAGCCAGTTCAGCTAAGGATAACATATACATCTTCTCTGGACAAAAACCGTCTAGCCTATAGGATTCTCACTCGCTATCCTCAGGCAAAATTAGAACAGGAAGATGACCATCATTTTACCTGCACTTTGCTGCTACATGATACCCTGCGTATCCTGCCCTGGATAAAGACTCTTTACCCTCATGTGGAAATCATCAACACCCCTTATTTGCAAAGACGATTAATAAAGGATGTCAAGGAGGCATTAGCCAATTATGACCAATATACCACTATTCCATGAAACACAATCAGAGCTATTTCTTACATTAATAAATTTGGTCAACAGGATTTATGAAGGCCAGCGCCTATCCCGAGCTGATATTATTCAACACTTTCCCCACATAGATTGGGTAAATATGGAAAAAATCAATCAGCTAATAGACTCGATATTTATCTTTAATCAACAAGGCTTTGCTGAACTACTACTCAATGCTCCCATAAAAAACCTCGCCACGGATGCTCATTTGGCTTGGCTAAAAAGCATGCTTCTAGACCCTGAATGTGATTTTATTATCTCCAATGAATTACGAGTAAAATTACTCAAAAATCTTATCCATACCGAATCACTAATCAATAGTAACTCTATTAGCATTATCAAAGAACAAGGGGACAAGCTTCTACAAATAGAAAATGCTGCCAAACTATCCATTATCTGGCAGGCACTTTGTGAACACAAAATGCTTAGCTACAAATATCTGGACAGAGCAGGCAATATCCACAAAGGAGTAGCTGCTCCCTGCCGTTTGGAATACGATTGTGCCCAGCACCGTATCCGCCTTATCCTATGGCTTCAAGCTGAAAACCGCGCTGTAAAACTAAATGTAAACAGATTACAGCAGATAAACCTAAGCAACCTCACCTACGGCCATGAGATAGAAGCAGCCTTTAATCAATTTCTTAGCAATAGCAAGACTACTGTTACTATTCAGTTATTACCAAAATATAATGCCGTAGATCGCTGTTTCTCCATATTTTCTTCATATGACAAACAAGCTATCTACGATGAAGACAATGATAGCTACACCCTTATCATTACCTATTATCATTTTGATGAGGAAGAACTCATTGACTACATACTTTCTCTAGGTGCCGCTGTGGTAGTAACAGAACCGCTTCATCTCCGTAACAAAATAATTCAGCGACTTCAACAACAGCTTGAGCTTTGTTGTTCTGAGCAATAAAAAATACTGTCCCATTAGTATTGCTAACAAGTGAAAAGCTTGTGCACTAATGAGACAGTATTTTTATTTACGAAAACATTTCATAATCCAAGGGAAGCCCTTTTCCTGTTCCAATATATAATTAAGACATTCCACCGCTTTGCTATAGCTGATAATCTGATTATGAGCTGAAGGATTGCGATAGGTATCTGCTACATGATGGATAAATTTTCCCATATAGGCAAAAAGTTCCTGCACCTCTCTATCGGAAAGTATCTGATTAAACAGTACACTGCGGCCATAGCTGCTAAGCCATTTCATATGCTGGCTGGCAGCCGATACATCATCCCCATATTTGCCACAACAGATATAAGCCAAAGCCCCAAGGGTAATTTGTCCATCGGCTCGCAAACAAGGAGTACCAGAAGCACTCCTGCCACACAATATCTTAGGCCAATCAGAGGCATAGAGAGCCATCGGACGCTGAGATTCTACATATTGACAAAAGCCCTTAAAAAGCCGCTTTTTCAGCTCTACCTCCATGGCCTTGCCAAGCATAAAGCAAACACCAGAATAATCCATAGATTGCCTAATAGCTGACATCTGCTCAAAGAAAGCTCCACCTGTCACGAGAAAAGTCTGGGTATTAGCTTGAAGCTGCTTCCAGCTAGAACCAAATTTACCTTCCATATATATTTTTGCTTCTGCCAGACGATGTGAGAAATCATCCTGTCGACAGGATTCCATAAAATCCTGCTGTTCACTAGAAAGACTAATGAAATACTGATAAAAGCTATGGCGACATTCTCCCGCCCGGATATTCAGTTCCTTTAGTTCCCGAGTAAAACCATCATAAAAAATATTATCCTTCAAAATAGGTATATTTATATAACCATGCAATATGAGAGCAGCCTCATTGAGCAAAGGCTGGAAGCTTTCTCCTTGCCCCATGCCTATAGCACCAGAGCTCATATTCAGCATATCGCTAAAAAACTGACCAAAACTACTGGTGGACATGGACAGTTCCTTGTAAGCATTGCAAATAGCCATAGCATTCTGCCAGGCTTCATTTACCTGAGCAGTAAATACCTGTACCTCATTATAATACCGAGTGGCCTGTTGATAGTCCTGAGTTATTTTTTTGTCCAGACCATAAGCACCTATAGCCGCAGCAGGAATAACCGCCGTAGCCCCCAGAACTGCCAAGCCACCGGTTACCCCAAGGCCACCAGCAGCCAGAGTCCCTCCCCCCATACAAGCCAGCATTGAGCTAATATAGGCTGCCCCTGACAAGGAGCTGATAGCTGTGCCTGTACCAGCAGTACCTATAGCTGTTACAACACCTATAGCGGCCCCTGCGCTCATCAAGCCTCCTGTTACAGCCTTGAGAGGAGTATAATCCATTTTGGAACCATAAGCTATTTGCTGACTAGGCAGTTCCATTGACTTTTTGTCCACAATATTTTCCAGATATTGGGTATCCACATAGGTACAAACACATTGATAGGTATGAAACAATCTGGCATTAATATGCTCAACCTGCTGATAAAACCAAGCAGATTCCTGCTTTAGCATTTCCTGACAGGCATAGTTGCGACTGCTGGCCTCTTGATACATTTCCTGCCCCTGACGAATCAACCTCTGAGTTTCTTGGGATTGCTCTCTTTTTTCTGCCACATAATCGCTGACATTGTCCTTGGTATTAAGAATACCAGTCTTGATTTTGCCACCTGCAGTTTTCAGCAGCTGACCTGCCAACATAGTCTTGTACCCCATGTAGAATCACCACTCATTATATATTTCTAATCTGAAAACATCCAAATAGCAACACCTATGGCAAGTATAAAGCCAAAGGGACCAGCCACAGCCCCGCCAATACCGGCTACAATCAGAATACCCAGACACCCCAAACATCCTGCACCATCATCACTATCATTTGATTTACTAGAGCTGGATGAGGTACTGGAACTTGGATAATTGGAGCTGGATGAGCTGCTGGAGCTTGTAGCACTGGAGGAACTATTAGTATTTATCCTGCTCAAAGCTCTTTCCAAATTATACAAAATATCCTCAGCAATCTCCAACGCCCTTGGATTGTAGGCATATGCTTCCTTGATGAGTTTGAACAAACTCCTTGCAGCCTCGCCACTCTCAATATCATTTGCCGCATCATATACATCAATACCATAGTTCACCACCACAGCACCGGGAGTATCTTCTATGCCCATGGTTTGATTGTACAAATTTATAGGTTTGACCAATCTGCCCATCTCTGGCACCTTGATTCTCATTTCATTTATAGGAACCCCCTCCGTAGGTAAAGCTTCCTTTTTTGTGTGAAAATATTCACACAACTGCTCATATAGCTGACGCTGAGCCAGCCAATAGCTATCTATATAATCCTGCAATATAATGCCAAATTTTCCCTTGGCCGCAGCCTCTGCCGCTACCATTCCTGATACTCGGATATATTCATCATTGGAAAGCTTACTAACACAAGCCTGAATCCCATGCTTGATTTCAGCCTGCATTTCCTGCCAAGGCTCCTTGAGCAGCTCTGGCTCCTGAATGGTGGGAAACCCTGCCCTTTTGCGCTCCTTATTCAAAAGCTGCCACAACTCATTTATATTTATTGTAGCATATAGCTCATCCAACTTCAAAATACAATCAGCCAAAACCTTGCCGGAATACTCCTCCATATTAGCCAGCAAAATATTCAATCTTGCCAAAGGATTCAAGCCCCAAGTATCACTTTCAGCAAAGCGGAATCCAGCTTGAATTTTTGCTTCTATAACTGCGGTACTAACCTCTGGCAGCCACCCCAGTTCCGCCCTTATTCGTCTCTGGGGGTTCAAAAGAATCCCTTTAGCCTGCTCAATTACATCTTCTCTTTCCGGCTCATCAAAGCACATATCGTCTGCTTTTTCCAGAATAACATCCCTTGTGTCCTCCAAGGACCTATGCAGTATATAGAAAGGATTTTCCTTATAATTCACATACATTCTCTCCCCTCAGATATTAACCGCGAACAATATTTGCCTTGGCATTGTCATCCTGCTCATCGCTGCGTTTGGTCGCCCATAGCATATCCACCACCTGACGCAGAGTGTCAATATCCTTATTCTCCAAGGCCTTGATACCTTCATGACATAACATTTCAAATTGTGCCTTGTTCTCATAATTCTCAGGCTCACTAGCCAACCTTTTGAAATCCATAACAATAAATTCATCATGCTTGGCCAAAACATTATAGTTAAGATATCGCACCTGCTCAATTATACCTTCAAATCCATTACCCGCTTCCGAAATTCGATCCTTGGCGGCAGCAAAGAGCTTTTGATAACGTTCTCGTTCCTCGTCATTAGCTAACTCCGCATAATCCTCCTGATAAGAGGCCTGAAATCTTGCTAACTGCTGTTCACGAATGACTTCTATATTGGCTCTGCGTATTTTGTTTATACTCTGCTTAGCCTGAATAACCCGGTCATTAAGCTTCTGAACATATTCCCTATCCTTATTATCTGCCTTGAGATTCATAGCCTCAGAAGCTACCTCTCCCAGCTTTTGAAAAGCAGCTTCATCCTCTACCTCTGGCAGACTTTTATAGGTTTCCTTAACCTTTTCCAACAGGTTTTTGCCATCAAAATTGATTTTTTCTGAGGCAGCGTCCAAATCTATCTGCCCCTCCTGCCGAGAATAAAAATTCTTGTCGTTGTTAAAGGATTCGGAGATAGATGGTACAGAAATATCCAGCTCTATACTGCCAGAATCTGTCACCACATAATCACAGACAATTTCTGCCCCTGGCATGATCATACCAAAATCAAAATCGCGACCAGTAATATTCATACAGCCAATAAAACGATTATCTTCCACATCATCCTGCTGGTCTCCCTCCCAGAGTTTGAAATGAATACCATCATAGCTGCCAGCTTTGATAGTTTCAGTGGCTCGGAATGTTTTCTGCCCCTTGGCTGGCAGAGGTTCACCCTCTCGCACCAAATAATCCAACACAGAATGGTTGCTCATGGAATTCTCACATACCTCCACACCAATGGAATGAGAGGCAAGAATAGTACCAACAGTAGCTAAAGTATAGGCTATCTCAATCCGGTTATTATCCAGATTGATGCTTCGACCAGAGTCATCATAAACCTCTATACGGAAGGCGTTTTTGCCTCGCTTGCTCAGAGGCAAATCTAGCATAGCCCGGTTTTTCAACTCCATGGAGCCAGAAGTCCAACCCGTATCCTCTGAACTGATTTCAAAGGTATACTTCTCCACCGGCTTGGTCAGCACAATAGCAAATTTGGCATGAGGTTCCGTAGCTCTAGATACATAGCGGAAACTCAATCCCAAAGAGGTAGCACTCTCTACCTGCTCTCTGCTAGATTTGCGGCCATGCTCCTCACTGCTCCAGTCCAAAGAGTCAGCATAGATAGCTGCTCCTTCAGAAACAGCTGTCATAGGATTAACCTCAATGCTGCCCACTGGCACTCCTACCTGCATTACAACCTTATCCCGCAGAGATTTGTAATTTGTGGGGCCGCCAATAAAGACGATTCTATCAATATCCTGAGGTGTCAAGCCTGCTTTTTCAATGGTTTCCCTAGCTGCTGTAACAGCCTCCATAATCAAAGGAGCTATCAGCTCGTCATAAACAGAGCGCTTTAACTCAATATCTAAATAGATTTCCTCGCCATTTAGATCCTCAATACCAGTTTCACCTTCAATATTGACGATCTCATCAGAGGACAGCTCTATCTTGGCACATTCTGTTTTATAAGCAGCAATCCGCATTAATTTTTGAAATTTTTCTTCTGTGCGGAAATTATCCGGCAGCTTGTAATTTTCCTTCAACCAAGGAATGACAATATTATTCATAACCAGACGATCAAAATCTCGACCACCGCACATGGCAATACCACCATGGGCTAGCAGATTTACCTTGCCTGACATGCTTTCGGCAATAGCAATATCCAAGGTGCCGCCTCCCAGGTCAAAAATCAGAAAATTACCATTTGAGTTATTAGTTTTCATAACACTCATAATCGCAGCTACAGGCTCCTGCATCAGAGCCACCTTGCCAATACCTGCCAAATGTGCTGCTTCTAAAGTAGCTGCATTTTGCATCTGATTGAAGGCAGCAGGTACTGTGATGACGGTTGCCACTTCATCGCTATTACGAATTTCCTCTGGCAGATTCTTGTACAGCTCCCGCAAAATTTCCGCACTGCACTCTTCTGGAGTCAGTTCCTCCTCCGCCAGCTGAATTTTAGTATTAGTGCCCATGAATCGCTTGAACAAGGTGGCACATCTTTCTGGCTGCTGGGCAGATTTCAAATATGCATCCTTGCCATAGAAACGCTTGCCTCTTTTGTCCACATAGATTGCGGATGGAGTTACATCATTCTGGTCCTTTTTGCTTTTCCAGACACGGACATTTTCACCATCAAAGGTCGAAATAGCACTATTGGTAGTTCCTAGATCAATTCCCACATAATACTTCATTATTAGCCCTCCCTACAACTACAGAACCTTTTTTCAAAATTTCCGGCGAATCCTTTCGCTTAATAGTCGGTTCTAACATCATCTCAATAATCAAATCTGTATCGGCCTCGAAATCATTTAGATTAATAGGATATACAGGCAAACCGGTATCAAATTTTTCTCCAGAAAAATCCAATACTTCCAGACCGAGTTTTTCCAGTGCCACGGTGCCACGCTTATCAAATCTATTGATTTGATTCATCCCTCGCTTTCGCTGCTGACTATTGACCACCATAGACAGCAAATTGGCTGTATACTGTCTCAACCGCCAGCTTTCCAGCACATAATCTGCCATCTCACTATAAAGTTCATCATTCTCCATGCATTAATACTCCTTTCCTATCCCCCATATATTCTAAAAATCATTTTCTTTAGGGAGCAACGAGGCAGTATCTGACTTGCCTTAGGCAGATATACAAGCCGCCTTCTGCCAATGAGCAATACATCAAATGCCTCGTTACGGTATTACTATAGCAGAATCAGAAAAAAAGTTTATGCCAAAAAACATGTGAGGTTTTGATAGAGGATTCCACGCCAAATAATTTATAAACAAAAAGTTCCTGATAATTAGCCAATAAAAAACTCGTTCTCAAGGCTATCCACCTCAGAGAACGAGTATATGATGTATTAACACATGGTCTAGATTCAAGTAATTACTACGGGAAGCAACTTATTTGTCGCAGCAGACGAAGTATAGTATATATCACAATATTTACTCGTCACCTCTCTAAATTTGTTACTCATGAACAAAATATCACCATCCTTGTCTACATATCTATCACAGCCATCTGCCGCATTAACAAAGGCAAGGGCGACTTTCATATGTGGCAAATCAATATGATACATAATATATTTTTCACCTTTCAACAAACGCGCCCACCAGCCCATAGGATCAATATACATATTTGTTACATGTAAAAATGTGTTTACATAATAAGGATATTGGAAAGCTGTTTCTGCAGCTCTCTTTGGATAAAGTATATTGAAAATATCAACTGCTACTCCTAAGCCGTCATCATATAATAAGGCACCTCTTTCTACCGCAGCTATAAACAAATAATAAAATCCTAGAGCAAATCTAATACTTGTATTCTTATGATTCTTACGGCAGTAATCATCAACAGTATTAATTATTTCATCTAATGTACTGTCCTTCTTTACATTTACGGATAATATTTCTTCTCTAAGTGTTTTTCTCATAATATAAACACCTCATAACTAATTAAGCCAATCAATAAAACTCGTCCTTAAAGCAATCCGACTAGAAGAACGAGTTCTTATTTGTAATATATTTTATTTACAGAACTGCTGCTTTTTTGCCTATGGCAATTACCTGCTCAACAGTAATTTTAGCCACCTTAGCTATCACGTCTACACTAATATTTTCTTTCAACATATTCTGAATCATCGCTGTCCTATTCTTCATGATTCCACGAGCTTCTCCGCGGGCTTCCCCACGGGCTTCTCCACGGGCTTCTACTCTATCCAATACCTCACACATACTGACTCCCTCCATTTCCATATCTTTACTTTCCATACACTCTGCATAACGTTTATCATTAGTTAACACAGATATAAGCTTCAGCATACTGTCTACGTGCTGAATTCTCTTAGAACTTGGCACATATTCTTTTCCGTTAGTAATCTGAACAAAATAGTCAGCAATTATTTGAAAATCACCTTTGTAATTCTCCACCTGCTCAGTTGTCAACGCAATACTTAGCAATATCTCGCTCCTACTCATGAACTATTCCTTTATCAGCCTTGTATTGTGAAAATGGCTGTGCATCAACATTATAACATGTATTTATTATAGGTTAAAAGTTATTATCATAATTATTTTATATTTTTGTGCCATATATATTAATAAATTAATATATATGGCACAAAATCATAGAACTAATACAGGAAGCAGCTTATTTGTCGCTGCTGACGAAGTGTGAATTTTATCATATAGGTACGCACAATTTCGAAAGCGCTCACTTATAAATAATATATCCCCATCCTTATCAATATACTTATCATACCCGATACCTGCATTACATAATGCAATGGCGATCTTTATGTGTGGTAATGCTATATGGTACATTATGTACTTGCCTCCACCTAAGCGACGCGCCCACCAGCCAAATGGTTCAATATACATATTAATGATGTGTAGAAATGTGTCGGCATACACATCAGATACATGGCCGTATCTTTTGGTTTTTGCCAGCAATTTAAATATATCAATAATCATATGCAGGTCTTCGTCATAATTTTCAGCCTCTCTATCCACTTTGGCCAAAAAAAGATAATAAAATCCTAGAGCAAATCTGATACTTGTGTTTTTGTGATTTTTGCGACAGTAATCATCGATAATATCTAATATTTCATCGTAAGTGTTGTCTTTTTTTATATTTACGGACAATATTTCTTCTCTAAGTGTTTTTCGCATAATATAAATACCTCATAGCTAATTGCACTCCCTGAACTCATCTCTCACTAATTTTAGTTTTCTTCCTGGCAGGAATACATGGTCAGAGATGCGGCAAATTTACCTATCTCTTGCTGGATATATTTCCGCCAGGAAAGTCCATCCAACATTTTGCGCTTTTCCTCCATATAATCCTCATAGTAGCGAATCCAATGCTTGCCAGCCGCCTCGCTGAGCCGGCAACCAATTTCTTCATCCATAGTGAAGTCAATAGGATAAAATGAGTGTCTATTAATTAATTTTAACACAAATTTGTCAATTATGTTCTGACGAAACATTTCCATAAGATCATATACCAAACTATCCTTGCGGCCATTATTGCTATGAAAAAAGCCAATTCTAGGGTCCAAGCCTGTTCCGGCAATGCCTGCTCTTACCTCCCTTTCCAAAAAGGCATAACCATAACTTAGCATGCTATTAATAGGATCTCTAGGAGGGCGTCGGTTCCGCCCCTGCCAATCCCAACGCTTGGCATCAAAAATATTGCCAAAGGCCTCAAAATATATCTTGGAGGCCATGCCTTCAATACCTCTAGCAGATTCTACCGAGCTGCATTGCTTTAGCTTTTCCTCATACATTTTGATGGTTTTGCTGGCTGTCCATAAGATTGGATCATTCATACTGCTGGCATAATAGGCCAGCAACTTACGCTGATTAGCTATTTTTTTACCAATGGTATCATTTATCAATTTCCGGACTATATGAAAATTAGCAAAAGCTTTTTGTTGTAGTAATAATTTTTCCAAAGATTGATGTCCATCACCCAAATATGCCATAATCTTGCCCCTCCTATCTATATATGTAATTTGACAATTATTTTGTAAAAGCATATACATAGCTTCTGTGGAAATCTGTGTATGCTGACCTGCCACCACGCTATCCACATCCTGAGGCAAGAGACTGTAAATACGCTGTTGTGATTTCTCAATAACTTCTATTCTACCACCATTTTTGTGCAGCTGACTGCCAGCTGATAGTAAATATATAGTATTCATAATATACTCCTAAATAATGATACACTGCTGTCTTTCCTCTAAGGGCTGGCCATATTGCCAAGTTCCTGCCTCACAGCTGGCACATATGGGAATGATGGTGATAATAACATCATCATAGCCTTCACCGAGAGATACTAACCTATTTTGGATTTTGTTTAGCTGTTCTCTAGTACAGTCTGCCCGAAAAACGCTGTACTGGATTCGATAGGCAAGGGATTCTAGATATTTCACAACCTTCCTGCGGCATTTATCATCGGATATATCATAGCAAATTAAATATTTCATGGTGCGTCCCTGATTTCTGTAGGTTTATTTCTGGTAAATACTATAACAGAAAACAAATTGACTGGTTGGTCAAAATCCATGTGAAGTTGGGCTGGGGCATTAGGCGGCGGATTCGTGGCAATAAAAAATACGCAATAGAAATCACAGCTATTGCGTATTTTTTACATATAAAAGTATTATTTTTTTGAAGTCGTAAATGGCATTAGGCGGCGCACAACATCTTCCTGCTTTTTATAAGGACAAACGTTATAGAGAAAAAGTTTCAATGCCGTAAACGGCATTAGGCGGTGCACAACAGTGCTTGACCTTAGCAATATTGCTACAAGCTCTAACAAGGTTTCAATGCCGTAAACGGCATTAGGCGGCGCACAACATTCTTGATCTTATCCTGAACAAGCAGAATCAGCGTGTGTTTCAATGCCGTAAACGGCATTAGGCGGCGCACAACCATTGAGGATGCTAAGAAGGCAAAGACTGCGTTTGCAGGTTTCAATGCCGTAAACGGCATTAGGCGGCGCACAACTGCTTGAGCGCATTAATAAGATTGGTGTGTCTGACAGTTTCAATGCCGTAAACGGCATTAGGCGGCGCACAACTATAAATAAATTTTAGGAGGAGAAGCAGATGTTTAAGTTCGTTTCAATGCCGTAAACGGCATTAGGCGGCGCACAACT
>SAMEA104315425__coassemble_828_pt1 | contig 20691 bp, 19 predicted proteins | sample SAMEA104315425__metabat2_low_PE_026 | metagenome-assembled genome bin SAMEA104315425 (sample SAMEA104315425) | gut metagenome | biome: Monkey gut; feature: monkey-associated habitat; material: faeces | place: China | collected 2013
ATACCTGTTAAGGGTATATGTCATGCCTTCTACTTTGTGTATTCATCGCAACTTCTCGCTTTGGCACTGTTTGTAACTTTGACGTGTTTACTGGAATAGAACAGCAGATGATAGTACCCTAAGAAAACCCTTGCTGAGCCTCGGTGCTTAATGAGTTCAAGCCGTAAGGCGCAGAAGGAATTTAGCATCCGCTAGGCTTAGCTAGGAGCGAGAGCGGGTTTTCGTGGGTACTATCTCTGATGTGGCTATTAAGTACAGTAAAGGCAGAATGATTCGGCAACAGCCGGAGGGGCATGACACTTTTGCGTCGGGAGACTCCTGCTTTTGCGCAGCAAAAGTGGCCCGGCGGCACTCTCTATCATTACGGCCTCTGTGAATTGGCTCAGCGACAAGCGGTACTGGTGCGTCATGATAAACTATCAGGCAGGGCCATTAAGTCGGACAGAGCAAAAGTCGTTATGACCGCAGGCTGTAATTCGAGAATTTTTGACTTTCCGAATTATATTTACAATCCTAGGTAGATAGGCAATTCGGCAAATCAGAATTTCCCTCATTAGCAAGAAAAATTCAAAAAATGTCTTGACAGGCAGGACAATTAGTCGTATTATATAAACCATCAAAGGGAGCGCAGCTCCTGCTAATCAAATACTCAAACCATTGAATGGGAAATAGTAGCTGATTTTGCTTATCTTCAGCGAGCCGGTGCCGTGAAAGCGGGTAGGTGTGATGACCGGTGGTAAGGTTTTAGTGAATGGTCCCAGGAGGGTTCACCCAAATCCCTTGTGGAAAGTAGGCTGAAACGGTTGCTCCCGTTACAGAGCTGAGGTATCGGAGGATAACTCCCGTACCAAGAGGATATTATATCGAGTGGCACGAACATTTCGTCTCGTTAGAGGTGGATGTTCGTTTTTTGTTTATATAGCCCTTGGATAGATATTGAAATTGGGTGGCACAGCGGAACCATTTCGCCCCATGTACAATCTACACAGTCAAATGTAGGTTGTACGTGGAGTGAAATGGTTTTTTATTTTGAGTAAATCCAGAAGGTCCAAAGCAGCAAGAAGAAAGGAAGATGCCTTATGTTGAAGCAGTATATAGAAAAAATTATCAGTGGTCAGAATCTTACTCAGCAGGAAGCCGGAGAGGCTATGGACATTATTCTCACTGGTCAGGCCAATGATAGTCAGCTAGCCAGCTTCCTATCTGTCCTGAAAATGAAAGGCGAATCCGTAGACGAAATTGCAGGCTTTGCCAAAACCATGATAAGTCATGCCGACCATGTACCTCACACCAAGCCTGTTATGTGCAACTGTGGCACTGGTGGAGATACCAAGAACACTTTCAACATTTCCACCACCGCAGCCTTTGTGCTGGCAGCCGGCGGTGTAACCGTAGCCAAGCATGGCAATCGTGGGGTATCCAGTGCCAGCGGCAGCTCCGATGTTCTGGGGGAGCTGGGAGTTAGATACAATCTTACCCCTGAAAATGCTGGCAAAATCATTGATGATATTGGGGTAGCCTTCCTCTTTGCACCAGCCTTTAACAAGGCCATGAAATACGTAGCCAAAACCCGTCAGGAGCTGGGCTACAGAACAGTATTCAATCTGTTGGGGCCTATTATCAATCCAGCAGGTCTTGACTACCAGATGGTAGGAATTTACGACAAAAAACTTACAGAGCTGATTGCTGGCGTGCTAAAGGAAATCGGTGTGAAGCATGCTCTGGTTATTGCCTCTGAGGATGGCATGGATGAAATCTCCACCAATGCACCCACCAAGATCAGCGAGCTAAAGGATGGGGTGGTTCATACCTACGAAATCAATCCAGCAGATTATGGCTTCCAGCCTGGCACCATGGCAGATTATGCAGGCGGTACACCAGCAGAAAATGCGGCAATCACCCTGCGGATTCTCCAAGGTCAGGAGCAGGGCCCCAAGCGGGATATTGTTCTTCTCAATGCAGGTGCGGCCCTTTATGCTGGCAACAAGGCAGAATCAATTGAGGCAGGCATTCAGCTGGCTCAGGAGATGATTGACAGCGGTAAGGCACTGCAAAAGCTGCAGCAGCTGGTGGCAGAAACCCAGGAGCTGGGAGCATGATTATAAAAATATGCGGTATTCGGGATGTGGCCGCCGCCCAGGCTGTGGCCGCAGGGGCCGATATGATGGGCTTTATTATGAGCAGTAGATACTTGCGGTACACAGAGCCAGCCACAGTCAAGGCCATTTGCCAGCAGGTGAAACCATGCCAAAAGGTGGGAGTTTTTGTAGATGAGCCTGCCTCTCAGGTGGCAGAGCTGGCCAGAGAATGTCATTTGGATATGGTACAGCTCCACGGACATGAAACCGTAGAATACGGTAAGGAGCTAAAAAAACTGTTAGCCCATAGCCCTATAGGCATTATCAAAGCCTTTCGTTACGGTGATGATTTTACCCCAGAGCTGGCCAACAGCTATCCCGCAGATATGGTGCTTGTAGACAGCTACAGCAGGAACACCGAAGGGGGCAGCGGCATAGCCTTTGCCTGGACACAGGCGACGGAATCCATCCAACAGGTTAGGAAGCCATACCTGATTGCCGGAGGTATTACCAAGGATAATATACAGGAAGCAGAGAGAATTTTTCATCCCTATGGCTTGGACATATCCAGTGCTCTAGAGGTAAATAAAAATAAGAGTCCCGAATTGATTAGAGAATTTTTGACAAAGGCAGGTAAGCTATGAGAGATATACTGGCAGAAATAGTAGAAGCCAAAAAGGATGTGGTGGCCAAGGCTAAGGAACAGCTGCCACTACAGCAGGTGCAAAAGCTGGCCAAAGCCCATGTAGGCTGCTTCCCTATGAATTATAGATTCAAGGCAAATGGCTGGGGGCTGATTGCCGAGTGCAAGCTACAATCCCCCTCCAAGGGAAATTTTGGCCACCATCATACGGTGGCAGAGCTGGCCAAGATATACGAAAAAGCCGGGGCTACCATGCTTTCCGTCCATACAGATGCCCATTTTCTAGGCAGAAATGAGGACATACCTATGGTAAAGCAGTTGGTATCTATTCCAGTTCTCAGAAAAGAATTTATTATAGATAAATACCAGATATATGAATCCCGGATGCTGGGGGCAGATGCTATTTTGCTTATAGCAAGAATCCTTACAGCCCATCAGCTAAATGAATATCTCCAGCTGGCCTGGAGCCTAGGCATGGATGCCTTGGTGGAGGTACATGATGAGGAGGATATGGCTAAGGCCTTGAGAACTCCTGCCAGATTTATTGGTATCAACAATCGGAATTTGAAATACTTCAAAACTACCATTCAGAATACCTTGGATTTACTGCCAGTGGCAGATAGAAGCCGGATACTAATCAGCGAAAGCGGTATTCACACCCTAGAGGAAGCCAAAATGCTTCGGGAAGCAGGCTTGCAGGGAATACTGGTAGGAGAGGGCTTGTCCACAGCTCCTGATGTGGAGGCCATGACCAGGGCTATGGCTCAGCTTTAGAGGCCATCCACCTGATTGGAAAGAATTTTAGCATAAATAAGACTTAAAATAGACGGAGGATATTATTATGACAGTAGAAAATAAAAAGGGAAGATTTGGCAAATTTGGCGGACAGTATGTACCAGAAATCGTGATGCCGGTACTGAACCAGTTAGAAGAAGCCTATGAAAAATATAGAAGAGATCCTGATTTCCTGGCAGATTTGCGGAAATACTATGTGGAGTACGCTGGCCGTCCTACTCTTTTGTATTATGCAGATAAGCTCACCAAGCACTATGGTGGCGCAAAAATCTATCTCAAGCGGGAAGATTTGCTCCACACTGGCGCCCACAAGATTAACAATGCTCTGGGACAGGCTCTTTTGGCACAGCGTATGGGCAAGAAGCAGGTAATTGCAGAAACCGGTGCTGGTCAGCATGGTGTGGCCACCGCCACGGTGGCAGCTCTCTTTGGCATGAAATGCAAGGTGTTTATGGGAGCTGTAGATATTGAGCGTCAGAAGCTGAATGTTTTCCGCATGAAGCTTCTAGGGGCAGAGGTGGTACCTGTGACCACTGGTACCGGTACTTTGAAGGATGCCACTAGCGAGGCTATCCGCTACTGGGCTGCCCATATTGATGATACCCATTATATTATTGGCTCTGCGGTAGGCCCTCATCCATATCCAACTATGGTAAGAGATTTTCAGTCCGTTATAGGTCAGGAAATCCGCCAGCAGATTCAGCAGGAAACCGGTGGTCGGCTGGATTATATGATAGCCTGTGTAGGTGGCGGCTCCAATGCCATTGGCACTTTCTATGAGTTTAAGGATGATGCCCAGGTGAAAAAATTCGGGGTAGAGGCTGCTGGCCGTGGCCCTGCTATGGGCGACAATGCTCAGACCTTGTCCAGCCATAACAGTCGTCCCGGTGTCCTGCACGGTGCCTATAGTTATCTGGCTCAGGATGAAGATGGACAGGTTATAGAGGTTTATTCCATTTCTGCCGGGCTTGATTATCCCGGTGTAGGCCCAGAGCATTCCATGTTCCATGAACAGGGCGTGGTGGAATACGTAGGTATTAATGACAAGGAAGCTCTGGATGCTTTCCAGCTGCTCTGCCGTACAGAGGGCATTATTCCAGCTGTGGAAAGCTCTCATGCTATGGCTTATTTGGAAAAGCTTATGCCTTCTACCAAGCCAGAGGAAGTGGTGGTAGTCACCCTGTCTGGCCGTGGTGACAAGGATGTACAGCAGGTAGCAAAGGTACTGGGAGAGGAGATTTGAAAATGACTGGTGTAGAAAACAAATTTGCAGAATTGAAAAAGGCAGGCAAAAAGGGCCTGATTATCTATATAACCGCAGGTATTCCCGATGCAGATTCCACTGTACAGCTGGTGCTGGAGGCAGAAAAAGCCGGGGCAGATATGGTGGAGCTGGGCATTCCCTTTTCTGATCCTATGGCAGATGGCCCAGTGATTCAAAAGGCTTCCTATGATGCTATTCAAAAGGGCATGAATTTGCACCGGGTGCTGGATATTGTCAGGGAGATTCGCAAGAACTCTCAGATTCCTTTGGTGGGTATGGGCTATATTAACATCATGTTGAATTATGGTTTTGCCAAGCTGGCCCAGGATGCCAAGGAAGCTGGTCTGGATGGCTTTATTATTCCTGATGTGCCCCATGAGGAATCTGGGGAGATGAAAAAGGCCTGCTGTGACAATAACCTCCATTTGGTGGAATTTGTTACCCCAGGCACTACAGACCAGCGGATTGGGGAAACCTGTACCACTGCTGATGGCTTCATTTATTGCGTATCCATTAACGGAGTTACTGGTGTGCGGAAGATAGATTACAGCCCTATTAACAGGGTCATCAGTCATGTGAAGAAACAGACTGCCACTCCTTGTGCTGTAGGCTTTGGCATTGGCACCCCAGAGGCGGCCGTGGAGGCAGCAGCAGAGGCAGATGCCGTTATTGTAGGCTCAGCTGTGGTGAAAAAGATTTTGGAGGGAGCTGACCAGGAGGCTATGAAGCTGATTGCCTCCATGCGTCAGGCCTTGGATAATAGCTATCACAAATAAAGGGAGGGAAAGGATATGAAGCTGACTCCTACACGGGAAGAATTTAAAAAGCTGGCTAAGACTGCTAATCTGGTAGCAGTCAGCACTCAGATAGATACGGACTTGGATACCCCGGTTTCCATGTATTACAAGCTGGTAGGGGAGGAAAAGGGATTTTTGCTGGAATCTGTAGACGCTCATCAGAAATTTGGCCGGTTTTCCTTTATTGGGGCAGAGCCATTTATTAATCTCCAGATTTACAAAAACCGCTTGATGATTCAGGAAGATGAGTTGATGAAGGCTCTGGATGGCAGTCCTGTGGAAACCGTGAATCAGTATATGCAGAAATTCCGGGCGGTGCTGGAGAATCAGCAGCTGCCACTGGCCAATGGCGGTGCGGTAGGCTATTTCAATTATGAAGCCTCGGCGGTATTTGACCGGGTGCGGGGGACACAAATAGCTGAGGAGGAGCTTTTGGGTCAGTTTATGATTTGTCGGATTCTCATGGTTTTTGATCAGGAAAAAAACGCCTCTCAGCTGATTTATCTGGCAGAAGTTAAGCAGGAGGAGAATCCTGACGAGATTTATGCTAGAGTAGAGCAAAGAATGGAAGCATTGGCAGACAAGCTCTACCAACCTGTATGTACAGGCAATCATGCTGTGCCACCACGGCAGGACAAGCTGGATTTTTTGGCTCAATATGGAGAAATGCCAGAGAAATGGGCCAAGACCATTGCCAAATGCAAGGAATATATTAATGCTGGGGATATTTTTCAGGTGGTGCCCTCTCGTCAGTTCCGCACTAGATTAACCAAGCCAGCCTTTCATTTTTATCGCCGTCTGCGGCAGGTAAATCCCTCTCCTTATATGTTTTATCTGAATTTTGGTAAAAAGAAATTTGTGGCAGCTTCCCCGGAAATGCTGGTTAAGGTGTCCGGTTCCTATGTTTATACCTATCCTATTGCTGGCACCCGCAGTCGGGGAAAGAATGAGGCTGAGGATGCAGCTTTGGAGGCAGAGTTGAAGCAGGATGTTAAGGAATGTGCGGAGCATTCCATGTTGGTGGATTTGGCTCGCAACGATATTGGCCGTATTAGTGAAGCTGGCTCTGTGGAGGTTACCAAGCTGCAGCAGGTGGAGAGATTCTCCCATGTGATGCATATGGTTTCCGAGGTACGGGGCAAGCTGAAGGAGGGCTATACCCCTATGGATGTGCTAAAGGCCTGTTTCCCTGCTGGTACGGTCAGCGGTGCCCCCAAGTTGAGAGCTATGGAGATTATTCACGAGTTGGAGCCAGTAAAGCGGGGGCCTTATGCCGGCACTGTAGGCTATATGGATTTTGATGGCAATATGGATATGTGCATTACCCTCCGCACCATGTTTATTGATGGGGATATAGGCCATATTCAGTCTGGCGCAGGCATTGTTTATGATTCTCAGGCAGAGTTTGAATACAAGGAAATCCTGCAAAAATCCAAGGCTATGTTTACTGTGGTAGAGGAGGTGGAAAATGATGTTGTTGCTTTTAGATAATTACGACTCCTTTACCTACAATGTTTATCAGCTTTTATCCTCTCTGGGAGCCTATGTGGAGGTTATCCGCAATGACCAGATAAGCGTAGAGGAGATTGCTCGGCGTGGTTACGAAGCAGTGGTTATTTCTCCAGGTCCGGGAGTACCGGCAGAGGCGGGGATTACTGAGGAGCTTATCTCCCAGTTGAAGGGCAAGCTGCCTATATTAGGAATTTGTCTAGGCCATCAGGCCATTGGGGAGGTATTTGGGGGCAAGGTGGTAGGAGCTGGGGAGATTGTTCATGGCAAAACCTCTCCGCTACGGCACAATGGCAAAGGCCTTTATGCCGGCCTGCCCCAAAATATTCCTGTAGGCCGGTATCATTCCCTGATTGTGGACAGAGAAAGCCTGCCAGATTGTTTGGAGATTACCTCGGAGCTGGATAACGGCATGATTATGGGCCTCCGCCATCGGGAATACGATATTGAAGGTATCCAGTTCCATCCGGAATCCATTTTGACTCCACAGGGAAAGGTAATGCTGGAAAACTTTCTGAACCGTCTTTGAAAATCTTTTCTCAACAAGAAAACATCCCTCTGTAACAAATGAGTATAATTAAATCATCAAAGCGAAATGTTATGCTAAGCAATCAACCAAAGAAAGCTCTGGTGCGGGTCAGAAAGTTTCTAGGGTATTGCTAGCTTGCTATGGATGATAAATTTGAAAGTTTGTTATAGGGGGAATTTTTGGTGATTTTGGTAATAAATCTCAATGCGTCTGTGGACAAGAGATACAAGATGAAAGATTTAATCAAGGGTGAGGTTATGCGGGCTGCTGAGGTGGATAATACTCCCGGCGGCAAGGGTATCCATGTAGCCAATGTAGCCACCATTCTTGGTGAGGATTGCATTGCTACCGGTTATCTGGGTGGCAAAAGCGGTGAGTTTATCAGCGAAAAGCTGCAGGATTACGGCATAAAGCAGGATTTTGTGCAGGTGGCTGGGGAAACCCGCTCTTGTTTGGCTATTATTACAGAAAGTGGTGCACAAACCGAGATTTTGGAGCCAGGCCCTACTGTTACCCAGGAGGAGCAGGAAGCCTTTTTGGCTAAATATCAGGAGCTTTTGTCCAAGGCTGCCGTGGTAGCAGCCTCTGGCAGTATGCCCAAGGGATTGCCTGGGGATTTTTATGGACAACTTATTAGTTTGGCCCACAAGGCAGGCAAGCCCTTTCTTCTTGACACCAGCGGTGAGGCATTAATTCAGGGCATCAAGGCACAGCCATATTTTGTGAAGCCTAATAACGATGAAATCAAGGTGCTGGTGGGAGCAGAGCTGCGTAGTGATGAGGATATTGTTCATGTCCTGCAGAAATTTATGGAGGACGGTATCAAGCTGCCTGTAATCTCCCTAGGTGCTCAAGGCTCTATGGCTGGCTATAATCAGCATGTGTACAAGATTACTGTGCCCAAGATTCAGTGCAAGAATCCAGTAGGATCTGGAGATTCCTTTGTGGCTGGTATAGCGGTAGGTATTGAGCGGGGCATGGCTATTGAGGACGTACTGTCTCTAGGTGCAGCCTGTGGTACTGCCAATGCTATGGAGGATGAAAGTGGTTTCGTCCGTAAGGAAGTAGTGGAGGAGCTTTTCCCTCAGATTAAAATTCAGCAAATAGTGTAAAATACTTTTTATTGATATACATTCTCCCAAACCCTCTGATTGTTGTAGGAGCAATCAGAGGGTTATTTAATTGGGAATAATTTTAATATTTTCAATCATGAAAACAGTCTGAAAAGATTTTCATACTATGAAAACATAAATAAATGAAAATGGGATAGAATACAAACTGTAAGGAGAGGAACAATAATAAATTCTATATTTCTTGGAGGTAAAAGATTATGAAGAAGAAAACTTTGGTATCTGCAGTTCTTGCAGCAACTATTATGGGTACCGCCAGTGTAACTATGGCAGCTGAGAATATGTTCTCTGATGTGCCATTGGATCATTGGGCATATGATGCCGTTAATAAGCTGGCCGAGGATGGCATTATTGATGGCTATGGTGATACCAATTTTGGTGGTGACAAGCCTATTACCCGTTATGAGATGGCTCAGCTGGTAGAGAAGGCTATGCAAAATCAGGAAAATGCCCGGGCTGTAGACAAGGCTGCTATTGAAAAGCTCCAGAAGGAATTTGATAGCGAGCTGAAGGGTGAGGTACAGAGCCTCCGCAAGGATGTAGATGATTTGAAGGGCCGTATGGGCTGGTATGGTGATGCTCGTATGCGTTACTTTGCCAACAAGGACCAAAAGGGTAATAATGGTAAGGATAGTAGCGGCGAAACTTCTCAGTTTGAAAAGAGACTACGTCTAGGTTTCTGGGCAAATCCTGCTGAGAATTTGACTGTTGATGGCCGTTTGAAGTACGAAGATAAGTCTTGGCAGAGAAGTAAGTGGACTAATGGACATCAGAATTTTAATCCTTGGGATAATTCTTATGATAATCAGAACAGTCTGCGTTTGGATAAGTTAAGTCTTAACTGGGAGCATGCAGGCACCAAGGCTTCTGTTGGCCGTACCGAGGTTAAGCTGGGTGAAGGTTTGATCTGGTGGGAGAATCAGGTAGATGGTGCTTATGTTAAGCATCAGTTTGGGCCAAAGGTTACTGCTATGTTGGGTGCTGGTGATATTTCTGCTGAGGGCTGGCATAATTCCAATATTAATGCCCAGTTTGGTGAAATTGCTGTTCAGACCTCTCCTGCTACTAAGATTGCTGTGTCCAATATGCGTACTATAACTGATGTTCAGGAATATAATAAGCATAAAGATGGATTTACAGATGCAACTACAGGCAAGTGGGTTGATACAAGTTGGTATGCATGGGAGCCATCTGAGTACAAATTAAATCAGTATTCCCTCAGTGTAAATACTCAGATTGCACCCAAATGGAATGTAATTGCTGAGGCTGTTACCAACAATGTTGGTACTGTAGCCAATGCTAACAAGCATGGTGTATGGACCCGCGTAACCTACGGCAAGATGGATTGGAAGACTGCTAAGGATTGGCAGTTGTACGGTGAGTATTTCGCATTGGGTAATACTTCTGTTGATTCCAGTAAGTGGGGACATCGTCTGAATATTGCTGGTGGTGATGGCTTTGGCGGCAATGGTGCTCGTGGTTTTGGCTTCAATCTGGATTACATGATTGCTAATAACACCTGTCTTGGTCTGAACTACTACAAGTTGAAGCCATATGATGAGAATAAGGCTGGCTTTAGCAAATATGATGATATAGCTACTGTAGCTCTGTCTTACATGTTCTAATTAAAGGTATAAATTCTGACAAATGAATAGATGATATGAGTTCTTCCTTTTGGCTATATTGCTATTATAGCAATGTGCCTTAAAGGTAGAATCATACCATCTATAGGTGATTGAAAATACCAATATTTAGGTATATTTATTGTAGAGGTAAGGGGTATAATATGAAATCTTTCAAGAACAAAAAGCTAACTGCCTATGTTATGGCAGCCTTGATGGCTGGCTCTGCCATGCTGGGCACCAGCTTTGGCGCCAGTAGTGCTGAAGCTGCTGTAAAGGTAAATCCAATAGCCGGTATCAGTGATGATTTTATCAAGGGTGCCGATGTATCCATGTTGCCAGAGCTGGAGCGTCTGGGAGGCAAATTCTACGCCAATGGGATGGAGAAGGATTGTCTTGCGATTTTGCAGGAAAAAGGTATTAACTGGGTGCGTGTCCGCATTTGGAACGATCCATATTCCTATGGCCCTAACGGCAATGGCGGCGGTGTTACCGATGAGAAAAAGGCTCTGGAAGTAACTAAGCGGGCCAAGGCCTTGGGCATGAAAGTGCTGGTGGACTTCCACTACAGTGATTGGTGGGCAGATCCAGGCAAGCAGTATCCGCCAAAGGCTTGGGAAAATCACAATGCCAAGCAGCTGGCCAAGGATGTGTACAACTACACAGCCAAGGTTATGAAGGATTTCAACGAAGCCGGTGTAACTCCTGATATGGTACAGATAGGCAACGAGCTGAACAACGGTATGCTGTGGCCTGTTTGCAAAACCGATACCCCAGAGGGATATAAGGCTTTAGCAGATGCCATTGCTCAGGGCCTGAAGGCTGTAAAGGACAATGATCCAAACCATCAGGTAAAGCGCATGGTGCATCTGGCCAACGGCAACAACAATGCTCTGTATCGCAGCTTCTTTGATGAGCTGATTACCAACAACGGTGTTAATGATTTTGATATTATCGGCTTCTCCTATTACCCATTCTGGCATGGCAGCATGGAAGAGCTTTCCTACAATATGAACGACATGGTAGACCGTTACGGCAAGGATGTTGTTGTAGTAGAAACAGCTTATGCCTTTACCAATGAGCAGGGAGATGCTCAGAAGAACTGTGCCGGCCCAACTGAGGAAGCTATTGCAGGATACAAGTCCACTGTTCAGGGACAGGCCAGCGGTCTTCATGATGTAATGGAGCACGTTTCCAATGTGAAGGACAGCCGCGGCAAGGGTATCTTCTACTGGGAGCCTGATTGGATTCCTGTAGAGGGTGCTGGCTGGAAGGCTGGGGAAGGCAACGAGTGGGAGAATCTGGCCATGTTCGACTTCCAGGGCAATGCTTTGGAATCTCTGGATGTGTTCAAGATGGTTAGCGACCAGTCCTTGCCAACTCAGCAGTACAAGGTAAAGGCCATTGAGGCCGAGCTGGTAACAGGTTCCGTAGGCCAGCCAGTAGAAATGCCAAAGAAAGCCAGCGTGGTATTTGAAAACGATGTAGTCAAGACCATGCCTGTAACCTGGGCAGATGCTGCTCCTGTTTTTGATGCGCCAGGCAAGTACACTGTCAAGGGTACTGTTCAGGGAGTTGATGGCAAGACCGCCATTGCTTCCATTGATGTTATCAAAAAGGTAAATCTGGTCAAGAATGGCAATTTTGAGAATGGCGATTTGAATGGCTGGACCATTACCGGCGATAAGGATGCTGTAAACACTGTATCTTCCGCTGGTGATGCCCGTGGTAAGTCTGCTATGCATTATTGGGCAGACAAGGGCTTCAAGTTCCAAGCAACTCAGAGCTTTGAAGGTCTAAAGGATGGCAAATACACTGTTTCCTGCTGGACTCAGGGCGGTGGCGGAGAGCATTACTATACTCTCATGGTACGCACCTCTGCCGGTGAGCAGTCTGCCGTAATTGCAGACACTGGCTGGAACAATTGGCAGCAGTGGACTATCCGTGATGTAGAGGTCAAGGATGGCAAGGCCACCATCGGTATTGATATGGTAGGCAACGCTGGCAATTGGGGCTCTATTGACGACGTAGAGTTCTATCTCCAGGAGTAAAATCCTGTATTCTCCAAAAGAAACATACCCTTAATAAAACTCATATAAACAACCCTCCTATCAGACAGCCTGTATCCCTGCAGGCTGTCTGTATTTTTATCGTAAAGCTTACGAACAATAAAAAAAGAAGTACAACTCTTTCCAAAAGCTAGATAAGCAATCAAACATTTCTTCTACTCATTTGTATCATCTGTTGGTGGTGTAAGATTGCTGAAGTACTCTGTTTTGCCGCTTAGTATATCATCGTAGAAATTTTGCTTCCAGTCAATGTAGGCCACGGCTTCCTGCAGAATACGGATTTTTTCCTCCAGCTCCTGCCTTTTTCCTGCCAGCATGACCTTGCGCTCTGGGATGGTATCTTTGCCACTTAGGCACATATCCAGATAAGTGTGCATTTCAGCAATGCTCATATTGCAATTTTTCAGGCAGACCAGACTCTTTATCCAAGCTATATCGTGGTCATCGAAAATGCGGCGGTTGTTCTTGTCTCGTTTCACGTTGGGCACAAGGCCTTCATTGCAGTAAAATTTCAGCGTTTCATAAGGCATATTGACTTCTAAACAAGTCTGCTTCATTGTATACATACTAAAAAGCTCCTTTCTCATTGTTCGGTCATTTTTTGAGAAAATTAAAAAAATGCTTGACCGGTAGTCACTACCGCTTGTTATGATTTGAGTGTAGCATAAATAGCTAAATAATTTCAACTTGAATTTTAGATTGATTTTTTCTGAGGAGGTTTTGTATATGTAGCAGGAATAAATGATATTTCCCAGATACAACAAAATGGCACAAATACAAAAATAGAAGTATTTAAAGGTCTTTTGCATGGATTTGGACTGGGAGAGGGAACTGTAGCGGAAGGTTGGATTAATCACGCGGTATCTTTCTGGGAAGACAATATGAACGCTTTAGATAAGAGGCAGGATATGAAAAATAAAAGATTTGCAGTAAAAATATGGATAGATATAGGCATGACGATATGTTTGCTTCTTCTTATGCCATATAGTTTGCTTAGCGAGGCTGCACATGAGTGGATTGGTATGGCTATGCTGGCGCTTTTTATTTCACATCACATACTGAATCATAAATGGGTGACCTCTGTAAGAAAAGGAAAATATAATGCGTTCAGAGTTATACAGACAGTACAGGTTATCATCATGCTTATTCTTGTGATGGGTTCCATGTTAAGTGGAATGTTATTGTCAAATCACATATTTAAATGGATAAAGATTTTTGGAATATATATGACAGCCAGACAGATACATATGTTTTGTGCATACTGGGGACTGGTGGTGATGTCATTACATCTTGGACTTCATTGGAATATAGCGGTATCAATGGCAGGACGATTATGGGAACATCCATCCGTCATCAGAAAATGGGCAGTAAGATCTGTCGTAACCACAATTGTAGGTTATGGTTTGTATGCATTTTACAAGAGACAGATAGGGGAATATTTGCTTATGAGGATGCATTTTGTGTTTTATGATTATGAAAAGGGAGTATCCCCTTTTCTGATAGATTATCTGGCAATAATGATATTGATAACGTTTACTGGATATTATAGTGGATTGTTTCTGGAAAAACTAAAAGGTTAAGACTGCAAAACTTATCGAAACTTCTCTTGGGAACATATCAGATATATAGTATGTAAGATGAATGAAAAAACAAGGAGGATACGACAATGGAATATGTTTAATCAAATAATGGTGTAAAAATGCCAATACTCGGATATGGCGTATATCAGGTAATAAAATTCATCAGATAGAAATTAGCGTGATATACATTTTTATACGACAGGAGGTAACCTTAGAATGAAATCAAAGAAAATAGCAGCAGTACTCTTAACATGTATTATGACAATCGGTTTGATGGCAGGATGTGGAGCAAACAATAAAAACCAGTCTGCTTCTAATAATGACAGCCAGGCTGCAAGTACAAAACAGCTAGGGAATGAAGAAGCAGATACAACAAAAAATACATCAACAGGAAAGGGAAAAACATTGGTTGTATATTATTCAGCTTCAGGAAATACAAAAGATGTTAGTGAAAAGATAGCAAAAATTACAGGCGCAGATCTGTTTGAAATAGAGCCTGTGGAGCCATATACAGATGATGACCTTGACTGGAGGAATAACAACAGCAGAGTAACAAAGGAGCATGATGATGAAAGCTTAAGAGATGTGAAACTGGTGTCTACAACAGTTGATAACTGGGATTCATATGATACGGTATACATTGGCTATCCTATCTGGTGGGGAATTGCAGCGTGGCCGGTGGATAACTTTGTAAAAGATAATGACTTTACAGGAAAAACAGTTATCCCATTCTGTACAGCAACGAGCTCGGAAATCGGTGACAGCGGTAATCTTCTGAAAGACATGGCAGGGACAGGTGACTGGAAAGAAGGAGTACGATTCCATAGTGGAGCATCTGAATCAGATATCAATTCGTGGATATACAGCCTTGGAGTTTTTTGAGAAAAATAAAAATCACTTGCTCGGTAGTTACTACCATTTGCTATAATTTTAGCGTAGCATGAATAGTCAGGTGATACAAGACCTGCTGTTGAGTATTTTAGGTGAGGAGCTGTTTGAAGATGAAAGTTATGCTGATCAATGGGTCACCCCATGCCAAGGGCAATACCTTTTTGGCTCTGGATGAGATGCGCAAAGTTTTTGAGAAAGATGGAATCGAAGCAAAACTGGTACAGGTAGGGCATCTGCCCGTGCGGGGCTGCATCGGCTGCCGCAAATGCTTTGAGACAGGTAAATGTGTCTTTGATGATATTGTCAATGAGACGTCAGGACTTTTTGCGGAGTCTGATGGCATTGTAATAGGGTCGCCTGTTTATTATGCCTCGGCCAACGGTACGTTGATTTCCTATCTTGACAGGCTGTTTTTCAGCAATCAATTCGATAAGACCATGAAGGTAGGAGCCAGCGTGGTTATTGCCCGCCGCGGGGGGCTTTCTGCCACCTTTGATGAGCTGAACAAGTATTTTACGATTTCAAATATGCCCATTGCTTCCAGCCAGTACTGGAATAGTGTACATGGGCGGGAAATCGGGGAAGTACTGCAGGACGAAGAAGGCATGCAGACCATGAGAACTCTGGCTAGCAATATGGGCTTTCTCATGAAGAGCATTGCGCTCGGCAAGGAAAAATACGGCCTACCTGCAAGAGAAAAATGGGTAGCGACTAACTTTATTCGCTGAAAAGAAAAAGTAGATAATGTAGTCTCCCTGACCAGCCGTTTGGCTGGTCATTTTTTGAAAAAAATTAAAAAGTGCTTGACCGGTAGCAGCTACCGCTTGTTATGCTTTGAGTGTAGCATAAATCTTTGATTAAAGGAGAGGTTTGACTTATGAATACTTTCACATATGAATATCTCGTCAAAGTTTATTTTGGCGAAGGTGCAGCTAAGGAACATCTAAAGGCGGAACTTAGCAAAGTAGGCAGAACCGTATTGCTTGCTTATGGTGGCGGTTCTATAAAGAAGAACGGTGTTTATGATGAAGTGACTGGCCTTCTGCAGGAAGCTGGAAAGGAAATTGTGGAATTTACCGGCATAATGTCCAATCCCACCTATCATAAGGTACAGGAGGGCGCCAAGCTGGCGAAGGATAACAAAGTTGACTTTATTCTGGCCGTGGGTGGTGGTTCTGTCATTGACTGCTGCAAGATAGTTTCTGCCCAAGCTAAAACCGAGGTCGATATTTGGGAGATGGAATACACGGACAGAAAACGGCCCAAGAAATTCATTCCCATGGGGGGAATAGTTACCGCCTTTGGCACAGGGGCAGAAGAAAACTGCGGTGCTGTCATCACCAATGAAGAAAAGAAGTTGAAGTCACCGCTTTGGGGCGCATACTATGATTTTGTCATTTTAGACCCTGCCTACACCATGAGCATGCCCTTGAAACAGGTTATCTCCGGCGCCTTCGATTCCTTGTCCCATAGCATGGAAACCTATATGGGAGCGCCGCGGGAAGTGAACTATTCTGATGAAATAAATGAGGCAACCCAGAGAAGTATCATCCGCAATATCCGGGCTACCCTTGCAAATCCCCAGGATAAGCAGGTCCGCAGTGAACTCATCTGGGCGGCAGCTATGGCAGAGAACGGTATGCTGATGATTGGCAAGACTACAGATTTCCAGTGTCATATGCTGGAGCATCAGTTAGGAGCCTATACGGACTGCAACCATGGTCAGGGGCTGGCTGTATTGCATCCTGCTCTTTATCGTCATATGCTGCCGGAAGCAGCCCCCCAGTTTGCCAGAATGGCAACGGAGGTTTGGGGCATAGCGGCTGAAGGTAAGAAGGAAATGGAGCTGGCTGAAGCTTTCATCAAAGCACTAGCTGATTTTATCAAGGAGATTGGCATGCCCTCCACGCTGCAAGAGATGGGGATTGGTGAAGATACTGATTTTAAGGCCATAGCTGATACCACTATGCTGATGGGAGGCTGTGTCAAAAAGTTCACCCCGGATGAATTGCTGGCTGTCCTGAAGGAGTGCCTTTGAATGACATCTTTAGTAGAAAGCATGATTGAATCAGTGCAATCTGAACAGATAAAGGAAGCCTTTGAAGAGAGTAGCAAGCGTCATGAAAAATTTAAAAAAGGGCTTAACCGGTAGTTACTACCGCTTGTTATGATTTGAGTGTAGCATAAATAGCTAAGTAATTTCAGATTGAATTAGATTGGTTTTTCTGAGGAGGTATTTTGTATGAAAGCAGGTTTGAAGAAAAAAGTCTTGTCGGCATTACTGGTTGGCGGCTTGCTGATGGTAGGTGTCGGCGGCCAGATGACAGAGGCAGCGGCACAAATTTCCAATCCCTATGGACTGGTATATCAAAATGCAATTACGAAAAATGAGCCGGGCAAGGTAAACATTCGTCCCGTAGAGTATACGGTGGACGGCATTAAGGTAGCGGCAAATCTCTATTTGCCAGCGGATTATAATGAGGCCAGCGGCAAAAGGTATGCGGCGGTGGTGGTTACACTTTAGCAGCAGCCCAGACGGACAAGCGCATTAAGGCCGTGGCTACCCTTTCCATGTTCAATTCCGGCAGAGTGCGCCGCAATGGTTTTCAGGATGCCGATATAAAGGGCATTCCTGCACGGTTGGAAAGAGCTGCCGAGGCCAGAAATCTGGAATTGAACGGTGAAATAGTCTATGAGAGCTTCTTGCCACCTAACTCTACCGATGAGCAGTTGCGGGCCACGATGGAAGAGCTGCCGGAAAACACACTGTATCGTGATGGCATTGAATACTATGGCCTTTCCCATCGTCATCCCAATGCCACAGGCAGCTATACCACAGAGTCTTTTATGAAGCTGATGGCTTTTGATGTGGAAGACAGGATGGAGCTTATCGCTCAGCCGCTTTTAATGATTGCCGGCGAAAAGGCAGATACTCTTTATATGACAGAGGATGCCTTTAACAAGGCCAGTGGCACAAACAACAAGGAAATTTATCTGATTCCAGGTGCCAGCCATATCCGTACCTACTGGGTGCCGGAGTATGTAGATAAAGCTGTAGACAAACTGGCAGATTTCTACAAGAAAAATCTTTGAGGCAATTCCGATAACTTGTGTGACAATATCAGATCTGCTTATATCGAGCAGGCATATAATATGGGTAGAAGAGTGTAATTAGTAAAGAGTCGGAGCCATACATGCGCCAGCAAAAATCCGGTAAGATTTTGAATGTATCTTCCCAGGGAGGCTTGATGGGCTTTACCGGCAGTTCTGCCTATTGTTCGGCAAAATTTGCCGTAGTAGGCCTTTCGCTGACCATGCGGACAGAATTGGCACCTTTTGGCATTGAAGTGAGTGTTGTATGCCCAGGTTCCCTGCGCACGGACTTCCGGGATGCCAGTTCCATGCAGTTTCCCCAGGTATCTATGGCAGTCTATCAGGATTCTGAGGTGCGTTCTGTCAAGGATTTTCTGGTGCAGAATAATCACAAACAGGAAGGCGATCCGGCAAAGGTGGCGGCTTTCGTATGTGAAATGACAGAGCGGGGAAATCTTCCCCAGCGGCTTCTGATTGGCGCCAAGTGCTGTGAGCAGGTCAAGGCGGATATCTTGCTTACAAAACTTATTATACGAGGAGTGATTTTGCATGATAAAATGGATAATGGTTTTTATGATGATGGTTTTCCTGGGCTCTGCAGCAGAGGCTTCGCCAGTGGAAAAGGAAGCAATGCCCTTTCCTCTGGGCAAGGATGTTTCCGACCGTTTTACTGGTACGGTACACAGAAACGATTTAATCAATGCTGATGATATGTATAAAGTGCCTCAGAGCAATGTGATTGCCTTTGAACCGGGGAGCTACAGTGGCTGGCATAGCCATGGAGCCATGACGGTTATCGGTGTTTCAGGAGAGGGAATTTATCAGGAGTGGGGCCAAAAGGCCGTGCGGATAAAGCCCGGCGATGTAGTGCAGATTCCGGCCGGCGTGAGCCATTTCCACGGGGCGACGAAAGATTCCCGCTTTCAGCAGATTGTGATTTATGATAAGGACTGGCAGGCTCCGGCAGACCTCAAGGTGCATACGGGCATGGTCAACGAAAAGGAGTATAGCGAGGCAAATCTCACAGCTGTAGAAAACAGCGTGGCTACAGCAGATAAAAAAGATGAAAATTTCTTGTTTGCCTATTCGCCGGAACCTTTTATTTCGCCGAATTTTAACAAGCCTGTGCATTTGAGCAAAGTCCTGACCAAGCCTAACGAGGCAAACTCTCCCGAATGGACCTATGTGGTCTTTCATCAGGGGACATATAATCGTTGGCACAGCCATAAGATGGGGCAGATACTTATTGCCACGGATGGTGTGGGCCAGCATCAGTTAAAAGGCGGTAAGCTTGAGACATTGCATCCAGGTGATGTGGTTTACTGTCCACCGGGGGTAGTTCATTGGCATGGAGCGTCACCCTATAGCAGCTTTGCTCACATTGCCATCAGTCCTCAGGATAATCATGATGTAACCTGGTATGATTTCCCTGTGCAGGAATATGAATCGCTCAAACGTTAAGGAGGATTACGTGATGAAGACGAAAAAATTGTTGCCGCTACTGCTGGCGATGAGCCTTTTTGCCAGCAACGCAGGCGCTATGAGCCGTCCCGTTACCATTGCCAATCAGGGCAGCTTCTTTGCCGGTGGCAAAGTAGTGACGGCTCCGGGCATCTACAAAGACGCAGAATCCACGAATTTTGACGGTGAAACTCTGCATGGGGATGCAGCCTATGTCTTTTGGCAAATGCCTGTGAAGGCTAAAAAAAATGCCATGGTATTCCTCCATGGCTATGGTCAGTCCGGCAAGACCTGGGAGACAACGCCTGATGGTCGTGACGGTTTCCAGAATATCTTTTTGGCTAAGGGCTACAAGACTTTCATCGTGGATGAGCCACGGCGTGGCAGGGCTGGCAATTCCACAGTTCCGGCAAATCTCACGGCGCAGCCTCAGGACCAGCTGTGGTACGATAATTTTCGCATCGGTCAGTGGCCAGGTTATTATGACAATGCAGCCGTCCCTAGAGATGAGGAATCAAGAGCGCAGTTCTTCTATCAGATGACGCCTGACACGGGCAAGTTTGATGTGCAGGTGGTAGCCGAGGCCATGACAGCGGTGATGGAAAAAGCTGGTGACGGCGTGCTGGTCACCCATTCCGCAGGCGGCGGCCCCGGCTGGTTGACAGCTGCTCACAACAGCAAGGTAAAGGGTGTTATTGCCTTGGAGCCTGGAACTTTCCCTTTCCCTAAGGGGGAGCTGCCGGCAATAGAAGCAACTACCAGCCCATTCCCGGCATCGGGAATGGAGGTCAGCGACGAGGAGTTTCAAAAGCTCTTAAAGATTCCCATGGTAGTGTACTTCGGCGATAATATCAAAACTGGCCCGGAACCTGACAGCCATTGGGGGTTGGATAACTGGCGGGTGCGTCTGAACATGGCAAAAAAATGGGAGACAGTCATGAATGCCCATGGAGGTGATGTACAGGTAGTATACTTGCCAGATATAGGTATCAAGGGCAACACCCATTTCATGATGGCCGACCTGAATAATCAGGAGGTGGCTGATACCATGGAAAAATGGATGCAGGAAAAAGGCTTGGTAAAATAATAATATTGGTAAGAGCATACAATGTCTATAAGACTTGTATGCTCTTTTTTCGTATGTAAACACTGATTTATCGAGTTACCTCTTTCCCTAGAGTTGTAAATATAATTCGGGATGTCAAAGGTTATCGAAATACAGCCTGCGGT
>SAMEA104315425__coassemble_861_pt1 | contig 20041 bp, 14 predicted proteins | sample SAMEA104315425__metabat2_low_PE_026 | metagenome-assembled genome bin SAMEA104315425 (sample SAMEA104315425) | gut metagenome | biome: Monkey gut; feature: monkey-associated habitat; material: faeces | place: China | collected 2013
TATTGAGCAATAACCTTGTCAGCCTTGCCAATATGGTCTGCATGGGCATGAGTCATTACCAAAGTATCAATATGGTCAATTTTCAGCTTCTGCAATTCGGACAACAGCTGAGTGTTTTCCTTGCCCTTTTTGCCATCCTCATAGTATTTATCATCACCGGTGTCAATGAGAATATTTTTAGCACCAGTCTGAATCAGCACTGCATCCCCTTGGCCAATATCCAGCATACTAATGGTTAGCTGGCCCTTGGCCTCAGCCTTGCTGTTAGTGGCGGCAGTATCTGAGGACTGCCCTCCGCTCTGACCGCAGCCTGTTAACAGCATGGTACAGCACAATATTAAACCGCAGATAATCTGCAAATATTTTTTCATTTTTACTCCTTCCTATTAGCAATATAAAGTCTGGCCACCAAAGCCAAAAGCCAAAAAGCAAATGCCCCTAAGCACACATAATCTATGGTATCCAGCTTGGCAAAATCCATATCCAAGCCAATAACGGCACTCATAAGCACAATAATCAAAATATCCGTTAGCTGTAAGCCCTTTATCTTCACAAATATCCTCCTTTCATTAAGATTAGTATCTGAAATATCTCGTCATATTATACCACAAATCCACATGAACATACACCACCAATATAGCATATTTGTCAAGTGTCAGTTTCAAGGCAATATCCCTCATAAATATTTTAGTGCAAGTAAACTTTCAGGATATGCCATCACTAAATCAGTTTTCTTTAATTTAGGTTTGACATTTATATCTAACTGGAGTATTATACAAATCACACTTATTAAAAAATGTGTAAACTTGTAAAGGGAGATGTCATTATTATGAACTCATTAGAAAAATTCAGTAATTTTGTCTCAAAGTATATGGCTGTTTTTGTTATTGTTGTAGCTGCCATTGCCTTGTATGAGCCAACTACCTTCAAGTGGTCTGCTCCATATATTACCATCCTGCTGGGCATTGTTATGTTTGGCATGGGTATGACCTTGAAAATCAGCGATTTCAAGCTGGTCTTTCAGCGCCCCAAAGATGTAATGGTAGGTGCACTGGCTCAGTTTACTATTATGCCATTCCTGGCTTGGATGCTGGCTCATGCCTTTGGCCTGCCTGCTGATTTGGCCGCTGGTGTTATTCTGGTTGGTACCTGCCCTGGCGGTACTTCCTCCAATGTTATGACCTATCTTTCCAAGGGTGATGTGGCTCTGTCCGTTTCCATGACCATGACTACTACAATTCTGGCACCTATTGTTACACCGCTGCTTACCTGGTGGCTGGCTGGAGCATGGATTGAGATTTCCCTTTCTGCCATGATGATTTCTATTTTGAAGATGGTTGTAGCTCCTATTGTACTGGGCATTGTTATTAACACCCTGTTCCGCAGTGCTGTAGAAAGAGCAATCAAGGTTCTGCCTCTGATTTCCGTTACTTCCATCGTGCTGATTGTAGGCGGTGTAGTTTCTGTTAGCTCCCAGAGAATCATGGAAACCGGTGCCCTGATTATGCTGGTTGTTATGCTTCATAACCTGCTGGGCTATAGCTGTGGTTTCGCCATTGGCAAGTTGCTGGGCATGGATTTGGCCAAGACCAAGGCTGTTTCCATTGAGGTAGGTATGCAGAACAGCGGTCTAGCCACCTCTCTGGCAATGCTTCACTTCGGAGCAGCAGCAGCTATCCCTGGTGCCATCTTCAGCGTATGGCATAATATTTCCGGCTCCCTGGCCGCCAACTACCTCTCCGCCCGTATGCAGAATAACGAGGCTGAGGAAGAAGAGGACAGCACTCTAGCCACTGCGAAATAATGTAATAAAATAAAAAAGATGTCTGATAGGAGCTATTAGAGCACTCATATCAGACATCTTTTATTTTGTATTTGCTTTATAAAACCGCAGCTTTTTTCCCAATGGCAATTACCTGGTCTGCAGTAAGCTTCGCAACTCTGGCAATGGTGTCAACACTGATATTCTCTTTAAGCATATTAAGAATCATTTCCGTTCTGGTTTTCTCCATGCCACGATTCTCTCCTATAACCATTCCTCGTGCTTCTCCACGAGCCTCTCCACGGGCTTCCCCGCGCGCTTCCCCACGTGCTTCCACTCTATCTAATACATCACACATATTGACTACCTCCATTTCCATGCTTTCGCTTTCCATACAATCCGCATAGCGTTTAAGTACTCTAACCTCTGCTAAACAATTCCTGCAAATTAAATTATGATAAGCCTCTCTTTTTATACAAGCGAATATATAGTTTCTCCACAGCCTGACAGTAACTTCTTCCATCCATCAATGGGGAGTTTTTAACTAATTGAGGAATTTGGTGGCGTAGGTCTTGTAATAGTTACGGATTTTGCGCCAACAGCAGAGCCTTTTGCACATATTCCTGCCAATTAGCTGCTGCCAGCATATCCAACCCTATATTACTTAAAAAGCTAAGGCCAAATCTTGTACCATGCCTACTGCCATATCGATTCACCACCGGCACTCCCATAAGCAATGCCTCCATAGTGGTCAGCCCTCCCGTATAGGGGTAAGTATCCAGGGCAATATCCACATCATTATATTGCTGCAGATAATCTGCCGAAAATCCCCGCAATTCTATTCTCTCCACAGGCAAGGCCAAATTTTCCAGTCTCCTTACCGTCCATTGCCTGCCCTCTGCACTGTCAAATAGCTTATGCTTCAAAATAAGCCTGCTTTGAGGACATTGCTGTAAAATCTGTGCCCAAACCTGCAATAATTCATCTGTCACCTTGCTAAAATTATTGAAACAGCCAAAGGTAATATAACCATTTTTCTGCCAAGGGGATTGCAAACTTATCTGAGGATAGTCAACATCCGGACTGTAACAGAAATGCGTATCAGGAAGTTGCAGTAAAGGCTCCTGAAAATCTTCATTGTATGAACTTGGACTGCAATATTTATCCGAAAGAAAACCATCAATGGAAAGTCCTGTACTGTTAAAATACCCTATAGCGGAAATCTCCACCGGAGCAGGCCTGTAAGCCAGCGCCGGCAAGTGATTGTCACAGGTGTGACCGGACAAATCCACCAGTATATCAATTTCATCCTCTGCTATACATCCAGCAATTTCTTCATGAGACCTGCCTGAAACCATGCGGACACAATCTGCCCAGCCATGAAGTTTATCCGACAAACTATCCTGCCCCTGATTAGTCTGATAAAGGTAAATAGCAAATCTCTCCCTATCAGCATATTCCAGCAAAGGACGCAAAAAATATGCCACGGGATGCCGCCGAATATCACCAGACAAATAGCCAATCCGTATTTTCTGATGACCTTTAGGCTTGGCATTTAAAGGCTGAATATTCTGCAACAGCTGTCTATAGCCATTATAAAGCTCATGCCATCTCTCATGAGAAACATTATCACAATAATTGGTGGTAAAAATAGCATTGCTATATTCCACCAGCTTTTGCGTGTGATTTTGCTCCCAACTAGCAGATTGCAAAAATGCCTCTACAGCCAAGGAGCACTCCCCTAAGCGACAGCACACTTCTCCTAGCAAACTATAAATCTCTGCCCCCAACTGCCTATCACCATCGGACAGGTTATCAATCTCGGCCAGCTTCTCCACTAGGCCTTCCAGCACTTCCATTTCCTGCACTGGACAATCAAGATTGCGAAGAATATAGCATTGCAATAGCCAAGGCCTCAGCCAAAGTACATTCTCTGCTGATTTCAAAAAATCCAGCAAATCCTGCAAGGCAGCCAAGGCCTCATTATATTTCCCAGCCTGATACAATTCATAGGCCTTATTGTACTGTTCCTGCATTAGCCACTCTCCCACTAAAGTTCTTGCCCAATACGCTTATACCCCTGCTCCAGCTCCTGCATATATTGCTTTTCATTCATAATAGGGGAATTTTCCATCATATTGCGCAAACCCAGATGCAGGGCGTTCAAAAGTTCCCTATCCTGAGCCAGCAAGAGAGCCTTTTGAATATATTCCTCTACAGAATAACTGCAAGCAAAATCCAGTCCTATATTCTTCAGCAGACTAATGCCAAAATTTCCTCCATGACTGCCATCTCCCAAGGTCACCACTGGCACACCCATATACAGGGCATCGCAGGTAGTACCACCACCAGGATACGGAAAAGTGTCAAGGGCAATATCCATCTCATAATATTCCGGCAAATAATCTGCACTAAAGCCCCTAAGCTGAAAACGCTCCTCTGACAACCCCAAGGACAATAGCTTCTGCCGGAACAATTCCCGTATATCAGAATCATCCAAGCTGGCACATTTCAGCAAAAGCCTAGACTTCGGCACCTGCCTAAGAATTGCTCCCCAAGCCTCCAGCACCACATCATTCACTTTGATAAGATTGTTAAAGCTGCCAAAGGTAATATAGCCCTTGGACATACAAGGTGCCTGCCGTACCGGTGGCATTTCCTTGATAGGCACATAACAAAAATGAGAATGAGGCAAAACCAACAGCTTCTCCGTAAAGCTCTCACTGCTGGCAAGGGCAGTTGCCTGTAAATTCTCATCAATAACCTGATAACTTTCAGCAGGAATCAAGGCACAGCCTGCAGCCAAATATTTATCTGACAGGAAATAATCCACTGTCTGCAGGCCTGTAGTAGCAAAATACCCAATACCACTTATCTGAATAGGCGCTGGCTTATATCCCAGCACCGGCAGACAATTATCTCTGGAATGGCCTGCCAAATCCACCAGAATATCCAGCTCCTGCTGATAAACCAACAAAGCCTTATCCCGCAAAGGCAACTGGGAAATATTACACCAGAAATTCACCTGTTTCTGAATATATTTGCTATATTCATCCTCAGTAGGGGAGTTACTAAAGCAATATACCTCAAACTCCTGCCGATTGTATTTGGTAACCATAGCCCAAATAAACAACAGCACCACATGACGGCGGAAATCCGGTGAAATATAACCTATCCTCAGCTTGCCTCGCTTTTTTTGCCGACGCTTCAACTGACGCCTGTCATGGATAAAAGGCTTTAGCACAGAATAAAGAGCATTATATCCCCTGTGAGCTTCAACATACTCCCATTGGGGCATAAAAACATAATGAAGGGTAAAAACATAATTACTGTAATCCGCTGCCTGAACCGGAAAATAAACGGCAACTTCACTAGCCCAGCGATAACATTCTGCTGCCTGCTGAGCCATACAAAAATACTTGTAGCCCTGCCCCAGCAAATTAAGAATAACCTCCCTTTTCCCTGGAGAAGCCTGCCAAAAAGCATTTTCTGAAGGAATAACCGGCTTGCCTTGATACCAGCCTAACTGACAAAGTTCCTCCAATGCCACCAAAGCCTGTAAATGCCTTTTGGCCTGCCAATGCAGTCTAGCCACCAAAAAGCCATGATAGGCCCCACCTGTAAATTCCTGCAGCTGGGAAATAGCTGCAGGAATCTCCTGCTGGCTATTGGTTTCCACCACCATGGCCCCATAAATCTCCGCCAACTCTCCACCAATCGCCTCATATTCAGTACCACAGTCAGTCTGACTATCATATTCAGCCTGCAACTGCTCATAAAGAGGCCTGGCCTTGGCATAATCCCCCACATCCATGCACTGCCGCAAGCTATTCATTTTCTTATCCAAATTCTGCCAATCCATTGTCCCAAAACCTCAATACTTATCCCGTAACTCACTGCTTCAAAGCATAAAGCAAAGCGAAATCTACCACTGGTAACTTAGCAGCAAAGGACAAAGCCTGTTCCTGTTCCCCAGCAGACAAGCAGGTATAAGCAATATTTTTCAGGGTTGCTGCATCCTGACCATCCAGTTCCAAGGCAGCAGACAATAAATCAAAGGCAGACTGATAATCTCCCTGCTGATAGCATACTCCAGCAAAAACATTAATCAGGCGTACCTTTTCTACCAAAGAAATCTCCTTAGCAGCAATCTTGGCCAAGGTATCAGATACATCTACCTTTTCGACCTCATTCTGCTGAGCATTATCAGATTCTTCCACTATAGGCTGAGGTGCATCAACACGCTGTATCTCAGGTGTAATTTCATCTTTCTCTTGAACAGCCTTTGAAATAATAGTGGATTCTACTGGCTTTTGAACCTCATTATTTTCTTCTAACCCCTGCTCTTTATTCTTGGATAACAATTGTCTCAAACGAGCCAAGGCTGCTTGAGCCTTATCTTCACTAGGAGCTTCCTCCGTTTCAGTCTTTACCTCTTCCTGTACGTCTACCTGCTGAGGTTTTGCTTCTTCGATTTTCTTGCCTTTTAGGATCTGCTTCAACTTATTTACAGGGGAGTTAGCCTCCATGTCAGCCTGCTTCTTCTGTAAATATACACTAATTTTAGGATGTTCAGACACCAGTTCATCATAACCATAGCTGATATTATTCATAAAATTATCAAATATTTCCTGATCCTGCTTGGACATTCCCTCTATGCCCTCCGTCAAAACTACCTCACACAGCTTGAAAGCATCCTCATTGCGTTCCTCAGTCATACACAGAGTTGCCAGCAACATCTTCACACCCACACTATTATAGCCATTATTTAAAGCATTATTTACCCATTTTTCGGCCCGCTCAAAATCTCCAGTGAAGAAATAGCACTGGGCTCCCCAATACATTATTTCTCCATCCATCTGCTTATTAGCTGCCATTTCAGCCATAACATCCATGGCAGCGGTATAATCCTCCGCCTCCATAAACTGCTGCATATCATGCTTCAAGCTGGTCAATACCTGCTTAGCCTGATTATTCCGCTTCTTCATTCTATTTTTATTAATTTTGTTCTTCAATCTAGCCATTTGAATACCTCCATTGCATTTATCCTCTGTAGGTTTTATCGTTGATTTTTCTTGATTTATTAAATTAGCCTGTGCCTGGTGAAATACCTGTAATCTCTCCTCCAACTGAGGTGCCATATGTCCTTCCACCAGCATAGAAGGCTCCATACCATGATAATCCTGCATCAGCTCCAAGGCCTTTTCCATAGCAGCTATGGCCTGCGCATATTCCCCAGTCTGATATAAACACTCACTGTATTCCGCCCAAAAATCCGGTACTTCTGGATATTGCTCTGTAGAAATTTCTGCCAGCTGCCGCCTTTTACAAATACTTTCATCATCATTGCGACCACCATAATAGGCCATCAGCACCCTATGACAGCGACTGCCAAAATTTACCGACTGCCGTCCCTTCTTTACATCCAACCAACCATAATAGGTACATTTCTCCATATCTCCCAGACCTAAATAGCAATCACAAAAATATCTAGCCAAATCTACCTCAGATTGCCCATTATCCACAGCCTGCTGCAAAAGTTTGAGATTTCTTTCCAACTTTTGCCTGGAAACACTGCTAGCATAACCTGTATGATAAATCTCCAACATTTCTGGGGGAATCCTAAGAAATTTCATTGACTTGCCCTCAGATAACTTCAGCTCTTCATGAATTTTTCCCTCATAGTGTAGTCCCTGCTGATTGCGAACTATCCGCAATTGATAAAAATAGTCCTGTATTTCTGCCTTATCCACATCATAATTTACCATCTGAATCAAAATAGCATCTGCCTGCTTGGCTTGACGAATTACCTGACGAATATTACCAGCAGTTTTAGCAGTAAAATATTCATCAGCATCCAACAATACCAGCCAATCTCCCTTGGCCTTGCTTAAAGCAAAATTGCGGGCCTTACCAAAATCATCCTGCCAAGGAAAACTATATACCCTGGCACCTAATTTTCGAGCCACAGTTATGGTATTATCTGTAGAGCCTGTATCCACCACCACAATCTCATTAACCTGATTTTTTAAACTTTTAATGGACTTCGCCAAATTTTTTGCTTCATTTTTTACAATATAACAGGCAGAAATTTTCAATGCCCCTGCCTTGCCCATATCTCATTCCTCCTGCAAATAATTCTGCCAAATTTTTCGATAATTATTTTCCAGATATCTCATATAACCTTTCTTATCCATTAGTGGGGAAGACTCCATAATATTTCTTAACTGAAGATGCAACTCTTGCAAAAGTTCCCTATCAGACGCCAACAGTACAGCCTTTTCAACATATTCATCCATACTATAGCTGCAGCAAGCCTCCATGCCAATATTTTTCAAAATACTAATGCCGAAATCTCCTCCATGACTGCCATCGCCCAAGGTTATAACTGGCACCCCCATATAAAGAGCAGCACAGGTAGTACCACCTCCGGGATAAGGAAAAGTATCCAAAGCAATGTCTACATCCCAATATTCTCGAAGATAATCCTTACTAAAGCCCCGCAGTTCAACCCTGTCCAGCTCAATACCAGCCTCCAGTAACATATTTTTCATCGTTTCAACACCCTGATATGCATTAAACATACGTCCTTTTAGCAACAATCTGGAATTAGGCACTGCTGTCAAAATCCTTTGCCATGTTTGCAATACTACAGAATTAACCTTAATGGGATCGTTAAAACTGCCGAAGGTAATATATCCCTTTACACAGCAAGGTGCCCCGTGAATTTCTTGTGGCATCTCCTTCCTAGGCCAATAGCAAAAATGACTTTGCGGCATAGGCAATAGCTTTTCCACAAAATATTTACTTGTATACTCATGGCATAAATACTTGTCTGTAAGGAAGTAATCTACACTATCCAAGCCAGTAGTAGCAAAATAGCCAATTCCACACATTTGTACAGGAGCCGGCTTATATGCCAAAATAGGCAGATTATAGCGGGTATGACCTGCCAAATCAAAGAGAATATCTATTTCCCTGCTATAGATGGCACGGGCAGCATCTGGAGCATTCAAGCCTGTAATATCCACCCATTCCACAGAACAACTCTGGTAAAATTTCGTTACATCATCCATCCTGCCATTGGCGAAACAATAAACTTGAAAATCATCTTGATTATAGCAAGCTGTAAGAACTCCAATAAAATCTTCCAACACGCAACTATTAAAATCAGCAGATAAATATCCTATACGAATTTTAGAATGCTGCTTATGCATCTGTTTATCGTTTTTGAATTGCCATATATCCTTAAATAATTTATTATAGCCCTGATGTAGTTGATAATACCTTGCCTGAGACATAAATAAATAATGACACTGCATAAGACATTTGCTGTAATATTCCCACTTTATAGGCAGATCCTTTGTGTGCTTACATATTTCTTTAAAGAACGCACCAGCATAAGCTTGCACCCCAAGGTAATGATAATACACTCCTGCAACACTATAAAAATATAATCTATCAGCTGCCTCCACCTTCCATATGGGACTTTGAGCGGGTACCACCAGCTCCAGGCCATCTGTAGAAAATTTTAACTGAAAATATTTTATTCCTCGCTGCACAGCTTCTTCCATACGCTCCTGGGCCATCAGCTGGAATATTTCTTTTATTTCATCCATAATATTTCATCTGCTTTCTCAGCCTGATAGCTGCTCTGCCATCTACATCCTGTTGGCACTCTGCCTTAGACATAGATAATTTTTGATATTTATCAGGCATAATAGCAAAAACACTAGGCAGAGTCTCTTCTCCATTTTCCTGCTTGACAACTACCTCAGCCAAGGCCGAGTGATTTAGCAAATCTAGTTGCTCCCCCGCAGTGGCAGCTCCTCCTTGAAACTTTCCTGTTTTGAGATAAAGTTTTACCTTATCCCTAATATCATTGGTTGGATAATAATAGGCAACAAATTCTCCAGTTGCCTGCCAACCTATGGCTTCCATAAGAAAATCTCCATCCTTTTTCCTACCAAAAATGCAAGCAAAAATTTGTATAACCTCCAATGCAGGCCTTCCTTGCAATGATTTATACAAAACTTGCACTAAGAGACGATTATATTTATAATACCCCAATCCTTCTATTGCTAATTCCAAGGCCTGCTGTTTCTGTCCCTTGCATATATAAATATCCCCAAGGCTACTATAAAGCATAGGCATCAAATTCAGAGAAGTATCTGATACCGCTTTACCTGCCTTTATATCCTTTTCGGCAAGCTGTCTTAACCTGCGAGCCTCCAATAGATATTGCTCCGCCTGTAAATAATCCCTGCCCACATAATAATAATATCCCAGCTGAACAGCAAAGAAAACCTCCCGAGGAAATTTCTTTCTGGCCTCTTGAATAACAGCCATTATTTCTTTATCTTCCTTGCCCAAATGTATCATGGCCGATATCATACACTCATAAACATGAATATCTCCCCCTAGAGTTTTCATATTTGACTTCACTGCTTTTTGAGCATACAATAATACCTTATCAAAAACACCCAGACAATTATAGGCATCCATAAAGAATACATACAATTGCTCTTTTTCCTGTTGAGTCTTCGCCTCTTTTTCCCGTTGCTGCAAAATAGGCAAATCCCGTTCTGCCTTTTTGCGCAAAATACCAGCACTATAACCTGTATGTATTATCTGCAAATCAAAGCATTTTTGCATAATATACTTACCAGGCTTAGTAACCAGCTGCTCATGTACTGGATTTTTATAATAAATATCCTTACTATTCCGGAAAATTCGCACCTGTATCATGGTATCAATAATTTTATTTCTATTATCTGTATCAATATTAACCAGCTGACACATAATAGCACCAATTTTTTTATTAGCATGATAACGAGTCATTTCCGTTCTAAATCGCTGTACACTTGATGCATCAAAATACTCATCAGCATCCAAAAATACAATCCAATCCCCTGTAGCCTGCTGAATGGCATAATTTTTGGCAGCTGCAAAATCATTACACCAAGTAAAATGATAGGGAGTGATACCAGCATTTTCTAATATATTTAGGGTATTATCTGTAGAGCCAGTATCTACCACTATGATTTCATCAGCTATCTGCCGCATATTATTTAGCCATTGAGTAATATTTTTTTCCTCGTTCTTGACAATTACACAGGCTGATATTTTCATTCTCTGACAGCCTCCTTACACCAAGCAATATATGTTTCTAACTCCTTGCTGCTATTACCCATATTAGCTGCCATCTCCAAGGCTGGCAAAGCATTACTATAATCCTGCAAATAATATAGGCATATACCGCAGTCAAACCAAAAATCTTCTATTACAGCCTCATCCTCAGCTTGAATTTGAGCAAAAATCTCCAAGGCCTCACTATAATATTCCCTAACTACAAGCTGATGGCCTATTTTCTTTAACTTGCTTCCTGGCATTCCATGAGCCAGTTGCAAATAATTTAATAGCATTTCCTGACTTCCATAAAGAATAATACCATCCAGCATAGTAATATATTCATCCGGCTCCAAGGCAACATTTTGTACTTGTCCATGATAAAGCTGTACCAGTACCTGCTGAGCCTGTGGTAAAAGCTGTAATTTCTCCTGATACCAGTTGCCGTAGGAATAATTGCAGCCTAGTAAGGCCACAAATAAAAGCTGAATATTCTCTGCCATTAGTGGCAGTATCTTCTTTTCAAACTGAGCAAAGTTCTTTTGGTATAAAAGCTGATAGACTTCCTCTAAATTATTTTCTTTTTCCATATTCATATGAGCAAAAAATTCCTTAGCCAAATAAATATAGCCATTTTGCTCCAGCAAGGCAATCAGTTGCTGTATATCCTGTGGGTTTTCACCATAAATATTATGCAGGCTTTGAATAATGTTCTGTATTTTATCTTGATGCTCATTCTCAGCAATTTCTAGCAAATTCATATCCAGCCACTGACACAAGGTACCTAAATGCCATTTATTCCGCTTCAATATTGTCTGACAGATTTCTTCTGCCTGCTTCATGGAAAATATATCACTAATAGTTAAGCCCAACTTGTCCATGGATTCTATGGCTACCTGAGCAAAGCGTTCCTTTTGAATAGCTGGCTGATAAGGAGATTCCATAGCTAAAATAGCATATTCTAACGCATCCTGATATTTTTCCATGCCTAATAGACTCTCACTGAGAAAGCCATAATACATCTCTGGTTTGTTGCTTTTTTCCATAACCTGCCGCAAAATTGCATAATTGCGCTGATGCTTAAAAGGAATTACCTTAGTAGAATAGCCTGTATGGCGAATGGCCAATTGCCTATCTGCCACAACATACTTTATGTCCTGCCAAGGCTCTCCACCTTTGGTTAGCTGTTCATGTACAGCCCCCATGTATTTAATCCCTACGTGATTTCTTATAATTCTAGGCACTACATCAGAATTTATAATCTCATTATTGCTATCTGCATCTATATTATCAATAGGACAGAATATTACATCTATATCAGCATACTGCTTGTCTAGCTGTTCTAAATATTCAATGATATTTTCCGAATGATAAAAACACTCATCTGCATCGGTAAATACCAGCCAATCCCTTGCTACCTCCCGCAAAGCCACATTTTTAGCCTGAGCAAAATCATGCTGCCATTCATAGTTAATTAGTTTCACATCCGGTTGTTTGGCCAGAAACTCATTAGTGCCATCGGTAGAGCCTGTATCTACCACAATAATTTCCTGAGCAAAGCATCTTACATTGTCCAACCAATCCTCCACATGGGAGATTTCATTTTTCATAATGGCACAAGCAGATATACTTGTACCTTTTACCTTATTCATTTCAAAAAAATAGGAAGCAGCTTCACTTGCTTCCGATTTATAAAATTTGTTTTTCTTCATAACTGCCAGCCTTTACTACATCTAAACTACCTATGCATAATATCGAAAAACATAATATAAATATTAAGTGCAATCAAGTAAATATGCATCCCCACCAATGTCTTTTCAAACAATAAAAGAACCGTCCCGAAGGACGGTTCTCATATTGTTTAGTTGAATATCCGTATAAAGAATAACAGATATTACTGGAGGAGAGACAGTACATTGGAACTGCTCTGATTTGCCTGTGCCAGCATGGACTGGGCAGCCTGCATCAGAACATTGTTCTTGGTGTACTCGGTCATTTCCTTAGCCATATCAGCATCACGGATAGTGGACTCTGCAGCAGTTACATTCTCGCTGGCAGTAGTCAAGTTGCTCTGAGTGTATTCCAGACGAGACTGAACAGCACCGATAGTGGTCTGCTGATCCAGAGCCTTCTGAATAGCTGCATCCAAAACATTGATAGCTGCATTAGCCTGCTCCTGATTGCCTACCTGAATAGTACTATTATCCTTACCCTGAAGGCCAAGAGCCTGAGCCTTCATATCAGTCAAACCAACCTTAATGGTCTGGTTGGCCTTGGTACCAATCTGCAGATTGATGGAATTATCATCAGACTTGTTCTGAGCACGAAGAGTCTCATCAAAAGCATCCAAAGCTGCATTAGCAGACTTGCGAACTGCACCAGTATTATCAGTAATAGAGATGGTAAAGCCAGAAATCTGATTTTCAATACCAGTACCTGTAGAAGTAATAGAAAGAGCACTCTCACCAGAAGCAGTATATACGCTGTTACCAGAACCATCCAAAGCAATAAAGGAAGTCTTTTCACCAACGAGCTTCAAATCATCAGACAGTGCGTGGCTGCTTGCAGTCTTAAGAGTAGAGCTGCTACCCAAAATGTCAGCCAAGCTCTGAGTGCTGCCAACCAGAGTAGAAGCAGTATAGGTCTTACCATCTTTTACCCAAGATATAGTGATAGTATCAGTGGACTGAATATTCAAGCTATCACCATTGCGAGCCTTCAATCCAGTCAGCGCAGTGCTGGCAGCAGTATTCTCAGCCAAGCTCTGGTTAGTCAAAGCTGTAGAAGTACCAACGGTCTTACTATTCTTAGAACCATCTACCAGATACTGGCCATTAAAGGTTACATTTGCATTGTCGTTGATCTGGTCGATAGACTGATCCAGCTCCTTCTGGATAGTCTGACGATCTGCATCAGTATTAGTATCGTTGGCTGCATTTACTGCCTTCTCCTTCAAAGTCTTCAGGATATCTACAGTGGAGCTTACAGCACCCTCAGCAACCTTCATCATAGATCCGCCGTTCTGAGCATTGCTATTAGCCTGATCCAAAGAACGAATCTGCACACGCATACGCTCGGAAATTGCATAACCGGAAGCATCGTCAGCAGCGCTGTTGATCTTCATACCGGAAGAAACCTTCTGCAGACTCTTGGAGAGTGCCTTGGTGTTCTTGTTCAGAGTGTTCAGAGTGGACAGGGCGGACATGTTGTTTTTAACTACCATTGCCATAATAATTTTCCTCCTTGGTTGTCAACAAGGTTAGCAGCATCCTTGCTACTAACTGTATAAAATTGTTTTGCAAATATCTGACGTATTTCTGGGTTGCTAGCCACCTGAAATATGTCCTTTGCCGTTGTCATATATATTATCGTGAGAAATTTCAGCCTTCTTAAATAAAAATTAAATTTATCTATAAAGTTTCTCATTGAATAATATTTACATTTCTACTTTGCTTCTCCAAACCATTTCGGCTTTAGTTTTCGCATTTCTGGCCAATTTTTGCCCCATGTGCAGAATGATTTGGTATGCTCTCTAGCAATATCCATAAAATACTTTAGTAGATTCATATCATAACACTGCTTCCACTCATACTCTCGATCCAATATGAACATAGAAGCCCCAGTCATGTCAACTGTGCCATCCACATCCACAACTTCCTTTGATTCCAACTGAAATTCGTATTTAGCTGTACGAATGCATAATTTATAGGTTTGCCCTGGATAAATAGAATTGCTGATGGTATACTCTCTCTCCCTACCTCCCAAAGCTGCTGGCAGATTGCCATCAGTATAGCTAGGTGCCTCAAACCCATGAACTTTAGCCATAGCATGATATATATCCAACTCACTAGTCAGTTCCTCAACCAATCCCAGTTGCGGAATATCTGCCCCCCGTACCATATAAGCTGCACTGGTCTGATAGCGGCTCATTAAATATGGATAATTGTCATATACCGAAGCACCATGATCTGAATACAGCTGTACCACATATTCGTCTTCATTATAGTGGGTTTCTAAATAATCAAATAATACCCCCAAACTTCGATCCGTATTTTGGATACCTATCATATTAGCATGAGCATATAAAGGAGAATATTTCAGATATACACTAGCAACCTTCTCCTGTGTTTGCCAGAGTCGATCTTCCAATGATAAGCAGGTCTGGCTAGCCAAAGGCATACTTATTGTATTAATAGGCCATGGGTGTACGTCCATTATATGCAAAAACAAAAATTGATCACATTCTCCAAAGGCTTCCAAATGCTGAATAGTACGCTCTACCCCCTCATAAGCTCTGGTAGCATATGAATTTATCACCAATCTATCATACCCTCTACAAGCACCTGTATACAGAGCATCTCCACTTCCCATTATGTTAACACAATAATATCCCAATTTCTGCATCTGCTCTGATATAACCGTATATTCTGGAGACAATGGCATATTGATATGCTCATTATAAATTTGTGAATGATGTGGATACATACCTGTCTCAATAGCATGTATAGCTGGATATGTATATTCTCCTACAGAAAAATGATTATTAAATATTACGCCTTTAGAGAAAAATTTCATAGTATTGGGAAGTAACGCGTAATTCTGCTCTTTCATTGCCTGCCAACTTAAAGCATCTACTAAAATATTTAGAACTATTTTTTTCCTTTGGGGGCTATGCTCCAAAAGGATAGGCTTACCGACTGTAAATCCTTTTTTACCTGTAATTTTTACTGGCTTTTCTATACGGTAATTACTATATTCCCATTTACCCAAAACAGCATCATAGTTCCTATCTCCTGAAACAATTTCAATTTCCTGACTAGCCTCACTGCCGGCTAAAGAAAGTATATATTTTTTCCCTTGAGGATCAAAATAAAAATCATTACTTGTTTGAGATTTGACAATGTCGAAAATCATATCCGCACCATATTCATAAACAAATTCTGATTTATCTTTCTCCCTTGACAACACCCCCGCTTTTCCATCTATAGTTTCTTGATTAACAAAAACACCAACCCAATATTTATAACCGTCTTTGTCCAATGACCAGGGAATATACTCTCCGCCTAAACTGGCTGCACTGCTAACTAGTTTATTCTCTGCTAATTTAAACCTATACAGTAAAAATGGTGCGTAATCACCAATATTATGAGACATGGTAAGATTATCCAAAACTTCTTCCGTACAGTATGAAAGCTCCATTTGCATATCATAGGCATTACGACAATATCCTTGAAATTTTATTTTTTCCATAGGCATATTTAATTTATCATAACATTCTATTAGAAGCTGCCAAATAACAAGATTGTATTTTCTTTTTTGCCAGGCTGCTTCAGCATATTTCAAAGCTTCCTTGACCTCTCCATAATGTAGGGCAAAATATCCCGCAAAAATATCCACATGCTCTGATTCGGGATATTTTTCTTTATATTCTGCTAACAATGCCAAATATTCATCATCAAAATCCTTTTGCTCCCACTTCTGCTGAAGCTTTCGAAACAAAGCCAAGCCCTCTGCTTCCTCGGCTGGCCAAAATGCCACATCTATTTTTCTTTCTTTCATACTATACCACCATTGCTAAAATTTACAGGACTATTCCTATTAAACCGATACTATATAAATCGAACAATATGCTATATTTTTTAAGCATAATATAAAACTATATTCTTCTGTATCTCAGCCGGCGAAATTTATTTTATGTATTTTTTTCCATTTCATGCTAGAATAGACAGGATAATAAATACAAATGTAATAGAAAGGGCATATTTATGTACAAAAATTTGCCAGAGAAGGCTCTTTCCATCATTGCCGGTGTCTTAAAGGCAAAGCAAAACGAGATCACTCACATTGAAGTATTAAAATCAGGCATGACCAATTGTTCTTTTATGTTTACCTGCCAAAATAAAAAATTTATTATTCGCATCCCTGGAGCAGGCACTGGCTTTCTTATTAATCGTCAGCAGGAATTTGATGTATATGAAACCATAAAAGATACAGGGCTGTGCGATAATCCCATTTACATCAATCCCCATAATGGTTATAAAATCACTGAATTTTTGCCACAGGTTAAAACCTGTAATACTAGCAGCTTGCAGGATGTCAAACGCTGCATGGAAAAACTACACACTCTCCATAATATGAAGCTGCAGGTCAAGCATACCTTTGATATATTCAAGCAAATTGATTTTTATGAATCTCTATGGGCTGGTACTCCATCCCATTATCCTGATTATCAGCAAGTAAAAGAAAATGTATTTTCTTTGCAGTCCTATATTGATACACAGCCTAAGCAATATTGTCTCACCCATATTGATGCTGTACCAGATAATTTTCTTTTTTCGGGAGATAAAATTCAATTAACAGATTGGGAATATGCTGGTATGCAGGACCCCCATGTGGATATTGCCATGTTCGCCATTTATTCCTTTTATACCCAAAAAGAAGCAGATATATTAATTGATTTGTATTTTGAAGGAGAATGTGATAGAGCCACCAGGTTAAAAATTTATTGCTACATGGCTGCTGGCGGTTTGCTTTGGAGTAACTGGTGCGAATATAAGAGAAAATTAGGCATAAAATTTGGCACCTATGCCCGCAGACAATATGAATACGCCAAGGAATACTATGAGATAGTTCATAACGAATTACAATGTAGGAGATAGTCACAAATGAAAGTAGATAACGCTATTATTCTAGCCGCTGGCACAGCCAGCAGATTTGCTCCCCTGTCCTACGAAATCCCCAAAGGCTTGATAGAAGTAAAAGGCGAGATCCTCATTGAGCGGCAAATTAAACAGCTAAAAGAATCAGGCATGCCGGAAATCATTATTGTCACCGGCTACAAATCTCAGTCATTTGCTTATTTAAAGGATAAATACAATATAGTGCTTGTCAACAATCCAGATTATCTAACAAGAAATAATCACTCCTCCATCTATGCTGTGAGAGATTATCTAAAAAACAGCTATATTTGCTCCTCTGATAATTATTTTATTAGGAATCCTTTTACATCAGAGGTGGCAGAAAGTTACTATTCTGCCATTTATGCCCAAGGAAAAACCTCGGAATGGTGCATTACTGAGGAAAATAATTGGATAAAAGCTGTGCATATAGGTGGAGCCAATAGCTGGATTATGTTAGGCCATGTTTTTTTGTCTGAGGCTTTCAGCAAAAAATTTCTTTCTATTTTACAGCGGGAATATAGCCAAAAAGAAACCAAGGACAAGCTGTGGGAAAATATCTATATTGAACATATCCATGAACTACCTATGCAAATACGAAAGTATCCGGCTGATTTCATCTTTGAATTTGACACTCTGGATGAACTGCGGAAATTTGATACATCCTATGTAAATAATACCAGGTCTGATATTTTAAAGCATATAGCTCATGATTTAGGGACTACAGAAGGCCAAATACATAATATAAAGGCCATAAAGAATGAAAATAATGCTGCTATAGGCTTCACTTTTAAATGTAGTAGGAAATACAAATATGTGTATGAAACGCAGAAATTGGAGGAAGTAAATTGGTAAATCGCCAGAAAATTGATTGGGTTATTACATTATTGCCTATGATGAGTATATCAGGGCTAAGTGCCTTGTTTTTTATTCTGCCTGAGGAATCTAATAGAGTGCTAAACTCCATTAGATTTTTCTTTGGTGATACTATGGGCATTTATTATTTGGTGATAGGCTTGGGAATATTCCTCATCTCACTTTATTTCTGCTGTTCCCATTATGGAAATATTGTATTAGGAGATAAAAAGGAAAAGCCCCGGTACTCATTCTTTACCTGGGGCTCCATGATGTTCACCTGTGGCTTGGCCGCTGATATTTTATTTTATTCCTTTTCTGAATGGATTGTATATGCCACAAATCCTCATATCACCCAATTAGGCAGTATTCAGGCATGGGCAGGGGTATTCCCCCTCTTTCATTGGAGCTTTATTACCTGGAGCTTTTATCTTGTTCTAGCCGTGGCCTTTGGCTTTATGATTCATGTACGACAAAGAAAAAGACTGCGTTTTTCTGAGGCTTGCAGGCCGATTCTTGGCAGTCAAACAGATGGTATTCCAGGTAGGTTGATTGACCTGCTGGCGGTCTTTGCTCTCTTAGCTGGCACAGCCACCACCTTTTCCGTAGCAACGCCACTGATGTCCATAATTATCCAAAATCTATTGGGAATTTCCTTGGATAGAAATATTATCACTCTTGCTATTATTTTCCTTACCTGTGCCATCTACACCTATTCCCTGCTTCACGGCTTCAAGGGCATCAGTATTCTGGCCAAACTATGTATTTATATGTTTGGTGGATTGATGGCTTTTGTTCTACTGGCCGGTGGCGAAGGTAAATATATTATAGAAACTGGCTTGGAATCCTTTGGCCGCATGATTCAAAACTTTATCAGTCTTGCCACATATACAGATCCTCTCCGAGAAACAAATTTTCCACAGGATCTGACCATATATTATTGGGCCTACTGGATGGTATGGTGTGTGGCAGCTCCCTTTTTTATTGGCAATATATCCCGTGGTCGAACTATCAGACAAGTTATAGCGGGAGGATATTTCTTCGGCGTAGGTGCCACATTAATCAGTTTTATTGTTCTGGGGAACTACAGCATGGGCTTGCAAACCACTGGCACAATTGATTTTATTACTCAGTATGCTGCTCATGGTGATATATACGCCATAATCATTGCCATGCTTCGCACCCTGCCTTTGGCTAATCTAGCTACTCTCTGGGTGCTGGGAACCATGATTCTCTTTTATGCCACATCCTTTGATTCCATAGCCTATACCGCCTCATGCTACAGCTACAAAAAAATAGAATCAGGTGAAGCACCTCATAAAGCCATTCAGCTAATGTGGTGCATTCTCCTAATTCTACTACCAACATCATTGGTATTCTCAGACAGCTCCATGAGCAATATCCAAACCGTCAGCATAATCGCCGCCTTTCCCATAGGGATAATTATGCTAGTGATTATCTGGAGCTTTTGGAAAGATGTTAATAAATATACCAATATATAGCAGACTGTTGACAAACTAGCATAAGGCACTCCATTCATGGTAAAATATTATTATGATTGTGGTGTTTTTATGTATAAGAAAAAGAATCGTGCAAAACAACATCAGATGCAGTTCAT
>SAMEA104315425__coassemble_867_pt1 | contig 19891 bp, 9 predicted proteins | sample SAMEA104315425__metabat2_low_PE_026 | metagenome-assembled genome bin SAMEA104315425 (sample SAMEA104315425) | gut metagenome | biome: Monkey gut; feature: monkey-associated habitat; material: faeces | place: China | collected 2013
TGTGCATGATTTCCTATTTGCATTGTTTAGTTTTCAAGGAACACTGCTTTCTCACAAGCTTTTTGTAAGCTCTCTGTGTGAGTCAGCTTGTATATAATATCTCATTAAGTTCCTTTTGTCAAGAACTTTTTGAAATATTTTTTCGCTTCCCTCAAAGCAATCTCGGCAAGCTATCCGCTCCAAGGCTTTGCTTTGCTGTATCTCAGCGACAACGATGTATATATTACAACAAATCTGCACCTATGTCAACACTTTTATAAAATTTTATTCACATATTCTTAATTCTGCAAAAAATAACAGGCCACAGCATAGAAAACCCTACACTGCAGCCTGCAAAATTTACATTTTATTCATCCAAATCCTTGTTATAAGCCAAGGCCATATTTTTACCATGTCGCTTGGCCTTGTACAAAGCCTTATCTGCCAAATCCGCCAACTCAGCCACATCACGGCCATAATCAGGATACAATACATAGCCCAAGGATACTGTAACCTTAACCGTTGGACACTCTTCCTTGCATTGGGAACCTACAAAATTTACAAAATCTTTCATCATCTGGTCCACATATTCATGGTCCGCATTATAGCACATGAGAATAAATTCATCCCCACCAATACGGCCCAGCACCGCATCCTTGCCAAAATATTTTCGCATAGATTCCGCTACACGAATAAGCAAGCTGTCTCCAGCTGCATGGCCCAAAGTATCATTAACACTTTTGAAATTATCCAGATCCATATAAACCACAGCATTAGGCATTTCTGGATATTTCTGTATATACTCCGCCATCATATCAAGACTATGCTTTCTGTTATACAAGCCAGTCAAAGCATCAGTGGCCGCCATTTGCTCCAGCATGATTTCCCGTTTCTTCACAGAATCAATATCGTAAACCAAAGCATACATCCACTTGTCCGTAAATTCATCCAAACTAAAGGTATTAATCGTAACCTTGAACCAATTTTCCCGCCCCTTATATTTACGGCGGTACTCTATAGAAACATTCTCATCCTCTGGCAAATTGCGAATGGTTTCCAAAGAGAAAAAGTCCAAAAACCTTTGTCTGTCCTCCTTTACTACCCTTTCATTGGCAATTTCCCGAATCGCTTGATCATAGTAGGCAGCAAAAATTCTGGTTTCCTCCATCCATTTTTCCAAGCTATTATCTGCCACGAAGAAATTCTTGTTCACATTAACAGTAATATCATAAACAGAATCCCTAATAAGATTGCCCACCAAATAGTTATTGTGCTGTTGCTGCTGCTCATTAACCTTTTGATCCGTAATATTTCTCCAGGTGCCCATAGCATATTCTGGAATACCATCAGCATTTCTCACCGTCTGAGCCGTAAAGGATACCCAGATTAGTTCCTGATCCCCACCTTTAAAGGCCACCTCTTCGTGAACATCTCCCTCAGTTTTCCGGGATAATAGTTTCTTGACAAAATCCATGAAGCCATCTCTATATTGCCCCACAAAATCCACAGAATGAATAAATCCCTGGGGAAAATCCTTGATAAAAACATAGGAATCATTCATAAATTCTGCATTTTGCAATGGCTTTTCTGGAATATCCGTATTGAAAAAAGTAGCCGTCCCCTGATTCATATCCCAATACCAGCAATTAACCTTGCTTTGGCATAATGCCTCAGTAAATAAAGCATCCTTTATCTGAGTCTCCAAATCATAGTCCAAACGCACCAGATATTTTATTTCTTCTACGTTTTTGTCTATACAAAAAATATGCGCCTTGCAATACAGTATTGTTCCATCTTTTTTCTTAAGCTCTGTATCCAGCATAATCTGATTCCAAGGCTTTTCTCCGGCTTTTGTCAAAGCATCCAAAAACCGTTTTCTTCCTCCTGTAGGCAAGATGTGTTCTACATACATCCCATGCTGCCAATTGTAATCATGCCAGTCAAAGAGGTCTTCAAAGGCTGTATTAGCAGATTCCACCTTGATATCATCATTCTTTTGCGCAAGATAAATAAGCGGACCAAAAACCTGATCCAATTTTGTTTCTGACTGAATATGATTGTTAATCAGCCAGGAAAGCATGCCTTTTTCCATATTTCATACCTGCCATCATAAGTTCTCTCCCAATAATACTTCTCTATATCCCTGCTCATAAAGGACATATTCCCATACTAGTCCTTTATCCCTAGAGTTATTTTACCATAGATTATATAAAGCAGGCTATAATTATTTGAAGTTTTAATACTTTATTTACGATTCTGGATTTTTTTGCTTATTTTTTACGGAAACTACAAAAAAATAAGGACTGGAATAAATCAGAAAAAAATCTGTTATTCTCAGTCCTTATTAATAATTCTTCTATACTGTCACAAATGCACCTTGCGTGACTTATATCCCCATACCTAAAGTCGGGGACTTTACGGCACACTTGGCAAAGCAGATAGTTTGCTATTTTTACTGACTAATAGCTCTTCTTACTACATCGTAATCAGAATCGTTGGCCTGAACAAAGCCATCAATATGGGCAGACTCCATAGCGGTGCCACACTCGCTATTTCCGGTGCGAACTCCCTCAAAGCCCTTGGTAAGCATTTCAACTACATCCTTTGGCAAAGTAGGTGCTGCGGCAATAGCATCCTTTGGAATAGGATCTGTCATAAAGATGATATCCAAATTAGCCGCTGCTTTCTGGCCAGCATCGTCAAATGCCTCAGAATAGGTTGCACCAGCCTGAACCTCACCGCTGATAACCGCATCAATAACCTTGTTATGGCTGCCTAGGAAGCTGGTGCTGCTAAAGAAATGCTCTGGATTCTTGCCATTTTCCAGCAGCGCTGCCCTAGGATATACATAACCAGAAGCTGATTTCTTATCAACAAAGGCAAAGCTCTTGCCCTGCAAATCATTAATGCTCTTAATACCGCTACCCTTTTTGGCAATAATATAGCCTGTATAGGAGGTATTATTGTTTACCTTTGGTGTTACCAATGGCTGTAAATTAGTGTCTTTCTTGGCAGAAACATATGCAGCAGGAGAGAACCAGCCAATATCAGCCGTACCGTTTTTCAACGCTCTGCCCAAAGCATCATAATCATTTACAATAATGGTTCTGGCCTTGTAGCCAGCATCCTTGGCCACCTTGGTCAAAATAGGCATATAGGTCTTTCTAATAATGTCCGGAGCTGTAAATGGATTTACCGCAAAAATCAGCTCATTTGACTTCTTGAAGGCTACTGCAGCCTCCTGAAGTCTATCTGCTACAGACAGCAAGGAGCTGGCATAATTATTAAGCCCATCCATGTTGTTAATCTGATGGCCAACACTATCATTGGTTTCCCTGGTATGAGCCGCAATATCCACAGTGGCCTGACCAATATTCTCAATAACCTTGGCCATTTCACCAGTGGTATCCCGCTGCTTAGTAGACATATTGCTGAGATTGTCTACCACATTTTCAATGTTGTGAATATTCTTCACCATCTCAGACATAGCATTGGCAGATTCTCCAGCCATAGTTTCTACAGACTGGAGTCTGTCACTGCCCTCTCGCATACTCTTAGTTACGCCAGCGGTAGTGCCAGTAATTTCGTTAACAATTGCCTCTATTTCCTTGGTAGTTTCCTCACTTTCAGCAGCCAGCTTGCGAACCTCCTCGGCTACTACAGCAAAGCCCTTGCCATGCTCTCCAGCCCGTGCAGCCTCAATGGCAGCATTCAGGGCCAACAGATTGGTCTGGCTGGCAATACCACGAATTTTCTCTACAAAATTAGCAATCTTCTCAGAAGCATTATTCAATTCATCAATATCATTTACGGCTGCCTGTACCACCTGGCCTACATTCTTAATAGCCAAAGTAACCTCATTTACCTCTCGCTGATATTTTTCTACCAAAGAGGTAGAGGAATGACACTGATCCATACTGGATTGAGCAGTTTCAGAAATATCGCTGGCTACGCTGGCAATTTCCATAACACCAGCGGAAGCCTCCTCCAGACTGCTGGCATTATTCTCAGATTTGGAGCTAATATCGTTGGACAAATCCCCCAGCTTCTTAAGAGCAACCTCGAACTGGTTAATTCCCCATACAACCTGCTGGGAAGCAAAAGCCATTTCCTCAGACAAGCCCAACAAATCCATATCAGAATGCTGTACCTTGGCAGGCTGTGGTGCTACTGGCGCTGGAGCCTTCTGGACAGCAGGCTTCAAAACTGGCTTCATGGTAGGAATATCCTCTTCCTCCGCCACAATTTTGCTAATGCCTACAGCCCCCAATACGGCTGCTACCACTACAGCCAACAGGGCGCCACCAAATACTCCCATACCAGAAGCTGCCAAAGCACCTGCAATACACCCAATGGCTGTACATAGTACATGACATAAAATTAACTTACCTTTCATAATCAATACCCCCGCCTTTTTTAAACAAATTGCATCCCTACAAATACAACCAAGCCTATTGAAGCACCTACAATGGAGCCATTCATCCGAATCCACAATAAATCCGGCTCTGCCTTGTCATACACCAGACGATTTATTTGCTGATCCGTCATAGTTCCCAGCACATCATTGGTAATACTCCCCAATAACTCCTGGGCCTGTAAGGCTCCTCTCGCCGCCATTTGATAAATCAAACTATTTAATTCTTCCTGCAAGGTTTTATTGTTAGAAAGCAATGCTTCTGCTCTTTCCAGCAACTCCTCTATTAACTGTACCAAATTTTTCTCAATAAAAGCATCCATTTGGCCATTCTGATTTAACAAACGCTCACAAACATCCCATCTCTCTGCATTATTCAACAAGACATCATTTAATTCCTGCTTAATAAGCAAATTTTTTTCATAAAAATCAAAAATTTTTTCCAGAGATTCTTGAACCTGGGTGTACTCTGCTGTATTTTCCTGCTGAACCCTTTCCATAAGCAAAATAGTTTTCTTCTGAATCAGTTCAGCAGCCTCATCCACATTAATAATATTGGCAGACTGGGCAAAGCCAGCCATCATTATAGCCATAGGTCCTTGCAGCTTGGAATCAACATATTCCTCCAAACCATTTTTTACTCGTTGGTAAAATTCCGGATTTTTGGCAAAATCATAAAACGCTCTGATAGCGTAATCTGAAATAGGTCTCAGGCTTTCAGCCTTTAACTCAAAAGCTGAGCTTCTACTCAGTGCTCCATCAGGCAGCCTGCCATGCTTACTCAGCCACAATGGCAGCCTGGTTAACAGCCAGCCAGATAACATTTGCTTGGTCTGGGCTCTTCCCAGCCATGCCACCACCATATTGGCAAAATCAATTCGCCTTATCTTTTTTATCAGGCTTTTTCTACCAAAGAACTCCTGCTGCAGCATTCGGCCTGTAGCCTCAATAAATGACTGCCGGCGTCTTGGCAAAATCGCTGTATGCCAAGGAAATCCCAAAGGCTTTTCAAAAAGAGCTGTAACCGCAAACCAATCAGCAATACCACCTACCAAAGCCGCCTCGGCACAGAACAAAAAGCCTTTAGCATATACATTATCCTTATACTGAATGTTTAGACACAGTGCAAAGCAAAAGATAGCTGCTGCTGCCAACAGAGTTTTATCAGCCTTATTCCAATTTTTCCACATCATGGCCACAACACCTGCCCTGCTAAATATACAATTGCATAAAGCCCCATGCCAACTAAAGAGCCTATCACAGAACCATTTATACGAATCATTTGCAAATCATCTGCAACCTTGGCCTCAGTAAACTCCACCAGCTCCTTATCTGATAGCTGGCCCAATCTTTCTTCAATCATGTGCGTAATAATATCATGATGCTTCCCCAGTTCATCAGCCAGCCATTTTTTTAGCCAGCTATCTGCCTGTTGCTGCCAAGCAGTATTTACCAAAAATTGCTGCAAATATCCCTCTGCCCAAGCCACCAGCTGACGGGATAAGGCTCCCTTAGACAAAAGACTTTCTAATACATCCTGCAGAATGATTTGTAATCTTTCCTCTGTCAGCTTTTCAGCCATCATCTGAGCTAATAGCTGAACCACATTATCCTTTTGAGATAGCTGTTTTAGCTTATCTGACAGCCAAGCAACAGCCTGAGCCTCTCTAGCTGGATTTTGTGACAGCTCTGACAGCCAGCGAGCTATTTTGTCTGATAGCTGATCTGCCAGCTTATTGCCTGACAAGCCCAAGAGGCCTATAACAAAGGCTCTGCTGGTAACAGCATTGCCATATTCTGTCAGCAGCTCCTCCATATATTCTGCCAACAGCTGCTTTAGCTTCTGATCTTTCAACAACTGCTCCAGGCCTTCTGCCAACACATACAACAGCCGTTTAGACTGCTCCTCATGGGACAGTCCTGCCAGCATTTCCCCTGCCATAGACTCCAAGAGATCATCTGTAAGCAGATTCTTCATATGAGGAGCCATTAGCTTAGCCATAGCCTCCGCAGAAAGTTCCTGCTCCATTTGTACAGCTATCTTCTCTACATGAGGCATCAGCTTTTCCTGACCGTACTTTCTAACAAAAATTGTTAAAAATTCACCTAAGTCCTGCTGATTGACAAATTTCATGATATTTTCCGTAGCCAGCAAATCATTGGCAGCAAAATCTACCACCGCCTGCATAATACGCTGGCGATTACGGATAATAATCTCAGTTCTATAGGAAATTCCCAAAGGCTTTCTAAACAGAGCTGTTATGGCAAACCAATCAGCCAAGCCACCGATGGTGGCTGCCAAAAAGCCATTATGCACCATTCCGCCCAGAAAGCCTGTCTGAGCCAGACCAGTTGTACCAGCAGCTCCTGCAATACTTACCGCCAGTGCCGCTGTAGCTTTATATTTTTTCTTCATAAATTATACAATCACGCTTTCTTTCGGTCAGCATTCTGCATATTAGGATTTTTCTCCTTGGCCACAGACAGCATCAGCTTCAAACGATTCAGCTGATTTACCTCGCTGGCGCCAGCATCACAGTCTATAGCTAATATATTAGCCTCTTTGTAATGTTTTCGCAAGCTATGAATAACACCCTTGCCAGTAATATGGTTTGGCAGACAGCCAAAAGGCTGCAAACATACCACATTGGGCACCCCATGACGAATCAGCTTCACCATTTCTCCTGTAAGGAACCAGCCCTCGCCAGCCATATTGCCCAGAGAAACATGCTCCTTAGCCAAGGCTGCAATCTCCCCGATAGTATGAGGTGGCAAATAACGTTTGCTGTGCTTCATAGCCTTCCTAACAGGACGGCGGTAGAACTCCATTAGCTGGATAAACATCTGAGCAATCAGCTTGCTTTTCAGCTTGCCATCTAAAAGCTCCCTTTTCACCACAGCATCATAGGCTGAATACATAAAGAAGTCCACGAAGTCAGGCATAACCACCTCGGCCCCTTCCTCCATAAGTACCTTCTCAATATTATTATTAGCTACAGGATGATATTTAGCCAGAATTTCTCCCACAATACCAACCTTTGGCTTCCACATATTTTCATCAATAGGTATGGCCTCAAAATCCTGCACTATTGCCTGAATATTTTGGGAGAATCGCCGATAGCTAGTCTTTTCCCTAGACAATTCCTCCTTACACTTTGCCATCCAACGGTCATAAACCTGTTGAGTTTCACCCTTGTTTAGCTCATAAGGCATGGTGCGGTTCTTCACATTCATAAGAACATCACCATATACAGCTGCCTTAATAGCCTCTATCAAGCTTTCCCTGGTAAAGCTAAAGGCATCTGTTTCCAAGCCCCAGCAAGCAAATACCGGCACCTGAGGATAACCTGCATCCTTTAAGGCCATGCGCAAAACATTCATATAATTGGTAGCACGACAGGCCCCGCAAGTCTGAAACAGCATAATGGATGTATTATCTGGATCACACATACCGCTTTTCAGGGCATTCAACAACTGGCCAATAACCACAATAGCAGGATAGCACATATCGTTATGCACATACCGCAAGCCTACATCTACAGCAGATCTAGGCATTGGAGGAATCACCACATTATAGCCATATTTTTGCAGCACCGGCCCAAATAGCTCAAAATGAATTGGAGCCATCTGAGGAGCCAAAATAGTGTGACGACGTCTACACTCCTCTGTAAAATGAGGTCTATCTGGTATCTCCAGTGTCTGGTACTGCACCGGCTTACGACGAGCCAATGCGGCAATCAAGGAACGAAGTCTGATACGAGCCGCTCCCAAATTACTTACATCATCCAGTTTTATCATGGTATAAATCCGCTGGTGATCCTCCAAAATGGATTTTACCTGACCTGTGGTAATAGCATCCAAGCCACAACCAAAGGAGCTAAACTGTATCATGGTTACATTGTTATGCTCCGCCACAAAATTAGCTGCATGATACAATCTGGCATGGTAGCTCCACTGGTTGACAATCTTTAGTGGCTCTGATTGCACAGGCATATGATATACTGCATCCTCAGAAATAATAGGCAAATCATAGGACTGAATCATCTCTGGAATACCGTGGTTAATCTCCGGATCCATATGATATGGACGGCCAGCCAGCAGGATAACATGCCGGCCCTGAGCCTCCGCCTCCTGGAGAATTTTCTGTCCCTTGTGGCGAACTTCCTGACGGTAGCTCTCTATCTCTTGATAGCCTGCCTCACAGGCTGCCTCAATATCCTTTTTGCTGATGCCCTCTCTTTTGCCCAGCTCCTCGTACATTCTCTTAACCATACGCTTAGGACTGTGTATAGGCAGAAAAGGCTGAATAAAATCAATATTTTCCTCTGCCAGAATATCCATATTGCCCCGAATATTCTCCGCATAGGAGGCTACTACTGGACAGTTAAAATGATTGGCAGAGGCATTGGCTTCGTCCTCCATATTGTAAGGCAGACAAGGATAGAAAATCTTTTTGATTCCCTTTTCCACCAAATCCATAATATGGCCATGAGCCAGCTTGGCAGGATAGCAAAGAGAATCAGAAGGCACTGTGGCCATACCCTTATAATACATTTGGGCAGAGGATTCCCCTGAAAGCACTACCTCATAGCCCAGCTTGGTAAGAACTGTAAACCAGAATGGATAGTCTTCATACATATTCAGCACCCGAGGCAAACCTATTTTGCCACGAGGGGCATTAGCTAATGGCTGATAGTGATTGAACAATCTATCATATTTAAACTTATAAATATTCTGTACTGTAGTCTTCTTTTTCTGCTGACCAGCCCCTCGCTCGCAGCGATTGCCGGTAAAATACCTGCCTCCATCAGGGAAATTCTGAACTGTTACCTGACAGGCATTACCACAGCCATGACAGCGGAAAGATTTGGTTGTAACCTTAAAGTTCTCCAGCTCCTCCGCTGGCAGAATAGAGGATTTTTTCTGACCAGATTCCAAAGCCAGAATAGCGGCACCATAGGCCCCCATCAAACCGGCAATATCCGGACGAATAACATTTTTGTGCAGCAGCAGCTCCATAGAACGCAGTACCGCATCATTGTAGAAGGTACCACCCTGTACCACAATATTGGCCCCTAGAGTAGAAACATCCTTTAGCTGCATTACCTTAAACAGGGCATTTTTGATAACAGACAAGGCAATACCAGCAGAAATATCTCCTACCTGAGCTCCGTCCTTCTGAGCCTGCTTTACCTTGGAATTCATAAATACCGTACATCTAGTTCCCAAATCCACTGGAGCCTGAGAGGTTAGAGCCTTGGCCGCAAATTCCCCTGCAGTCATATTCAGGCTCTGGGCAAAATTCTCAATAAAGGAGCCGCAGCCTGCCGAGCAAGCCTCGTTAAGAATAATACTGCCAATGCTTCCCTTATGCACATAGAAGCATTTCATATCCTGTCCGCCAATATCCAGCACAAAGGACACATCTGGACAGAATTCCTGGGCAGCCCGCAAATGAGCAAAGGTTTCTACCTCTCCATCATCGGCATGAAGGGCAGCCTTCACAATAGCCTCACCATAGCCTGTAGTAAATACCGAAGCGATATAGGTATCCTTATTCATGGCCTTGTAAAGCTCCTTTAACTCCCCAATAACGGTCTGGAGAGGAGAGCCATGATTACTGCCATAGGAGGTATATAATAGCTCCTTATTAGAGCCAATAACAGCCAGCTTAGCTGTAGTAGAGCCAGCATCTATTCCTACATAGACAGGGCCATGATATTCTGACAGCTGAGCCTGGGGCACCTTGTCCTTATCATGACGAGCCTTAAACTCTGCATAGGACTCCTGATTTTCAAACAGCACAAAATCTGCCTCCCGCTTCTGGGATGCAATTCCCTGTTCGGTTTTGGCTATGCTGGTATGAATCTGTTCCATAGTAACCGGCTTGGCTTCCTCACCTAGGGCTGCACCAACGGCTACAAAATAATTACCATCCTGAACCTCAACAATATGTTCCTTGTCCAGCTTCAGGGTTTCAATAAAGCGTTTCTTTAACTCTGGCAGAAAATGAAGAGGCCCGCCCAAAAAAGCTACATGTCCATCAATAGGGCGCCCCTGAGCCAGATTGCTGATGGTCTGATTAACCACCGCCTGAAAAATTGACAAGGCAATATCTGCCTTGGAGGCACCATCATTCATTAAGGCCTGAATATCTGTCTTGGCAAAAACACCACAGCGGGAAGCAATGGTATATATCTCCTTACCCTTGGCTGCTAAGGCATTCAAGCCGGGAGCATCTGTAGACAGCAGAGAAGCCATCTGGTCAATAAAGGAGCCTGTACCACCAGCACAAACACCATTCATTCTCTGCTCAGGTGCCTCACCAAAATAAGTTACCTTAGCATCCTCACCACCTAGCTCCACCACGGTATCTGTATGAGGAATCAATTCCTTTACAGCCGTAGCGCAGGCAATTACCTCCTGTACAAAAGGCAAACCAATACGCTCTGCAATACCCATGCCAGCAGAACCAGTCATAGCCAGAGAGAAACTCTTTTCCTTGACAACATTTTCCAATGCTGCCAGATTTTCCTTCAACACAGCGTTGATTTCCGAAAAATGACGAGCATATTTTTTGTAAATAAGCTCACGTTCCTTGTTAAGAACTACTACTTTAATCGTGGTTGAACCGACGTCGATTCCCACACGCAAAAGAGAATTCAAAATTGTCACCACCTGAGAAAACTTATCAAAACTGTCTGGAAAGAATGATTTTCACCTGCTTCTTCCCTGACAGATATTATGTAAAATGCAGCTTTAGTCTAAAGTCTATGCATGACATTTATACATCTAAAGCAATACATACTCTATCATATTATAATAAATAAGTAAGAAAAAAACAAGAAAATAGACCGCTACTTATTTTCATAGCGGTCTATAACACATATGCATACAAGCTTACTCTATTTTCAAAATTGCCATAAAGGCTTCCTGTGGCACATCTACCCGGCCTACAGATTTCATGCGCTTCTTGCCTTCCTTCTGCTTCTCCAGCAGCTTACGTTTACGGGAAATATCACCGCCATAGCATTTGGCCAATACATCCTTACGCATAGCCCGCACATTTTCTCTGGCAATAATCTTGTTGCCAATGGCAGCCTGAATCGGAATTTCAAACATCTGTTGCGGAATAATCTCCTTCAGCTTGGCTGCCAGCTGACGACCTCTGGAGGCAGCATTATCCACATGAACAATGGTGGACAGTGCATCCACTGGCTCTCCATTCAACAAAATATCCAGTTTTACCAGCTTGGCCTGCTGATAATCTGCCAGCTCATAATCCAAGGAAGCATAGCCTCGGGTGGAGGATTTCAGCTTATCAAAATAATCGTAGATAATCTCACTAAGAGGAATATGGTAAACAATCATAACTCTGTTTACATCCAAATAGTCCATACCCTTGAAATCTCCCCGCTTAGCCTGGGAAATTTCCATAACTGCCCCTACAAAATCATTAGGAACGATAACTGTAGCCTTTACATAAGGCTCCTCAATAAAATCAATGGTAGTTGGATCTGGTAAATCAGATGGATTATCCACCTTTACCATTTCCCCATCGGTTTTGTGCACATGATAGATAACACTAGGTGCAGTAGTAATCAGCTTTAGATTGTACTCCCGCTCCAAACGCTCCTGAATAACATCCATATGCAAAAGCCCCAAGAAGCCGCAACGATAACCAAAGCCCAAAGCAATAGAGGTTTCTGGCTCAAAAACCAAAGCCGCATCATTCAGCTGCAGCTTCTCCAAAGCATCCTTTAGATTATCATAATCTGCACTATCCACAGGATAAAGACCGCAATAAACCATAGGGGTAACGCCACGGTAGCCAGGCAATGGTTCCTTAGCCGGGTTCATAGCATTGGTAACAGTATCGCCTACCCGCACATCTGCCACCTGCTTCAAGGATCCAGCCAAATAGCCTACAGAGCCTGGTCCTAGAGCCTCCAGTTCCATAGGAGCCGGACGGAAGCAGCCAATTTCCGTAGCCTCAAAGGTTTTGCCAGTAGCCATCAGCTTCAACTGACTGCCCTTTTTAATCTCGCCATCCATAACGCGGATATGAGCAATTGCTCCCTTGTAGGAATCAAAATAGGAATCAAAAATAAGAGCCTGCAGTGGCTTGCTGCTATCTCCCTCTGGCGCAGGGATTTTTTCTACAATAGCATCCAGAATTTCCTCGATGCCCTGACCGGTCTTAGCAGAAGCCAAAATAGCCTCAGAAGCATCCAAACCAATAACATCCTCTATTTCCTGCTTTACTCGTTCTGGATCTGCACTAGGCAAATCTATTTTGTTAATAACAGGAATAATCTCCAAATCATGCTCCAAGGCCATATATACATTGGCCAAGGTCTGAGCCTCCACTCCCTGAGCCGCATCCACAATCAGCAATGCACCCTCACAGGCAGCCAAGCTTCTGGATACCTCATAGGTGAAATCCACATGGCCCGGAGTATCAATCAGGTTCAGACAATACATCTCCCCATCCTTGCCCCGATAGTCCAAACGAACTGTCTGGGCTTTGATGGTAATGCCTCTTTCCCGTTCCAAATCCATATTGTCCAATACCTGAGCAGACATTTCCCGCTTGGTCAAGGTACCGGTATATTCAATCAATCTATCTGCAATAGTTGATTTGCCGTGATCTATATGGGCAATAATAGAAAAATTACGAATTTTCTTGGTGTCCATCTATATCTTCTTCCTCTCAAATACACTTATAAACCATAATATTATAGCATGGAAGAATATTTTACCGCAACTACTAAAAAAGAAGTTGCATTTTTCCTTGCTTCATGCTAAAATAGGCAGGTATTGAACTTTCAAGGGGGTGAATTAATTGCCAAATATTAAATCTTCTATTTTGAGTGTAAAGACTGACGCAAAGCGTCATGCAAAGAATCTGGCTGAGAAGTCCCGTGTTCGCACTGCTTCCCGCAATGTATTGGACGCTGTTGAGGCTGGCAACGCTGATGAAGCAAAAGCCCTCCTTACTGTCGCTTGCAAGGCTATCGATCAGGCTGCTGCAAATCATGTATATCACAAGAATGCAGCAAACCGCAAGAAGTCTCGTTTAGCTCGCAAAGTTAACGCTTTAGCTAAATAATTTGCATGAGAAATAAAGACCTGTCCTCTTTTGAGGGCAGGTCTTATTTACTTTAACAATGAAATAAAATCATACAAATCAACCATCCAGAAATAAATATTTTTTATGACTGGTTATTTGATTGCGTTGAAATATTTATTTTTATGTGTTAAACACTTGATTTTCATAGGACTATTCTTGTATTATATTTATATCATAGGATTATTATTGTATGTTTTTTACATATTTATTCATATAAAACTTAGGCTTATTTAATTATTGTTGTTCTATTGAATAGGAGGCGTATTGATGAAATTAAGACAACAATTTGCTGTTCTAACAGCAGTGGTAGCCCTGCTTGTTGCCATTAGCTGTGGTGTAGGCTACTACATGGCCAGCTCTATGTTAACAGATAGCATTGAACATCAGTTGACTGCCATTGTTAAGGGAGAAGGAGACAATGTTGATAGCTGGGTTGCCAACAAGGCTGCCATGCTAAATGGTACAGCAGCAGTGCTTTCCAAACAACCAGCAGAAGTAATAGACTCAACAGCCTCTGTCCCTTTCCTAGATACAGCTTCTGCAGATAAGAATATTTTGGATATTACCAATGGCTTGGAAAGTGGCAAAGCTTACAGCTACCTGGATGGTGATCTTTCCGGCCCAGATTTTGACCCTCGCACCAGAGATTGGTATAAGGATGTAAAATCTGCCCAAAAAGGTATTTTTACCAGTGCCTATGTAAATAAAGGCGGTACTATGGACGGCAAAATGGTTGTATCTTATGCTCTGCCACTTATTGATAGTAATGGCAATTTTATCGGTGCTCTCTGTGAAGATATTGATTTAGATATTCTGAAAGAGGTTGTTAAGAATATTAATTATGAAGGACAAGGATCTGCCCTCATTGTGGATAAAGATGGGCAAATCCTAGCCAGCTCTGGCTCAGAGAAAATCATGAGCAATGTAGCAGATTACGAAGAATTGGCTAGCCATCGTGAAACTGTTGCCAATCAGCCAACAGGCTTCTTTGAAACCCAGATGGATGGTCAGGATGCTGTCTTTGCCTACACTACCTTGGAAAACACCGGCTGGATTGTAGGCTTGTTTGTTCCTAGTGATTATGTATTTGCCACCTTAACCAAGCTGAAGCTGGTATATACAATCATCTTTATTTTCGGCCTGCTCATTACCGGTATTGGAGGTATGGCCTTTGCTAAGAGGACTTCCTCTACTGTAATTCGACTAAAGGATCATGCTCTTGCCTTGGCTGATGGTAATCTGGCTGTAGCAGATTTGGAGGTTCAGGACAACAATGAATTTGGTGAACTGACTACTTCTTTCAACACCATGAAGGAACATCTTCACAAGCTGATTAAAGACATGAGTTCCGTTTCCCAGCAGGTGGCAGCCTCCTCTCAGGAGCTTACTGCTGGCGCCAACCAGTCTGCCGAAGCTGCTACCAATGTAGCAGAAACCATTACCAATATTGCAGATGGTATGCAGAGACAAACCAGTAATATAAATGCAGCCAAGCAAGAAGTGGACAGCCTCTTTGGCGATATACAGACTATGGGCAACAACACTCAGGATATTGCCAACACCTCTAATGACACCGCTGAAGCAGCCAAGCTAGGCGAAAAGTTAATGACTGAGGCTATGGACAAAATGGAGCATATTGAGAACAGCGTTATGTCCTCTGCCAATACTGTTCGAGTTCTAGGAGAAAACTCCAAGGAAATCAGCATGATTGTAGACACCATTGTTTCCATTGCTGACCAGACCAATCTGTTGGCCCTCAATGCTGCTATTGAGGCAGCTAGAGCTGGCTACTACGGCAAGGGCTTTGCCGTAGTAGCCGAGGAAGTTCGGAAGCTGGCAGCGGAATCCCAGTCAGCAGCGGAGCAGATTCAGAGCAAAATATCCTCCATTCAGGCTGACACGGAGCATGCTGTAGTGGCTATGGAAAGTGGCACCACTGAGGTACAACAGGGCACTCAGTCCATCAAGGAGGTAGGCCGTCAATTCGCTGATATCATGAAGCAGGTAAATAATATTAAGGAAAAGATAGATTCCTTCCAGAAGGCTTCTGAGCGAATTACCAATGGAGCTACCAAGATTGTAGGAGCTGTGGATTCCATTGACGAGGTAAGCCGGGAAACTGCCGCACATACCCAGACTATTTCTGCTGCAGCTCAGGAACAATCCGCTTCCTCTGAGGAAATAGCTTCCTCCTCCAATGCTCTGGCCCAAATGGCTGTAGAATTGCAGGATAGCACCAGCAAATTTAAACTTTAATAAAATAGACTGCTTATTGAGGTCGGTACAGACACCTCAAATAAGCAGTCTATTTTTTTGCTATTTTTAACCTGCCAAAGTTTGCACCAGCCGCAGAACAAAATCCTGCACCCGTTGCTTGGCCAAGGCCTTGACAGAAATACGAATAAGATTTCTATCCTGGATAACCTTTAGATAGGATTTTAACCAGCCTGACAGCTCCACCATCCCCTCTGGGCGAATATGAGGGGTATCTCGAAAATGAATCTCCAAGAACAAAGGGGCTTGAAGGATTTTTTCTACCCCCATATCTCTGGCATAATTGCGAATCCTGGCTACAGTTAACAGATTCTTTACTGGCTGTGGTGGCTGACCAAAGCGGTCTGCCAGCTCTCCAGCAATCTCCTCTAACTGCTGATTATTCTGTACGGCAGCAATCCGCTGATAAATTTCAATCTTGTGCATGGCATCCCCGATATAATCATTGTCCAGATATGCCTCTACCTGCAGTTCTATCAAAGGATCTGGAATAACCTCTACTGGCTTGCCAGTTTTTAACTGCTGCATAGCCTCATCCAAAAGGCGACAATACATTTCAAAACCTACACTGGCAATATGTCCATGCTGCTGAGAGCCTAGCAGATTACCTGCGCCACGGATTTCCAGATCCCGCATGGCAATTTTGAAGCCTGCTCCCAACTCCGCAAATTCCTTGATAGCCTGCAGACGCTTTTCTGCCACCTCGCTAAGAACCTTGTTCTGACGATACAGCAAATACGCATAGGCTATATGGTTGGACCGTCCTACCCGTCCCCGCATCTGGTATAACTGAGCCAAGCCAAATCGGTCAGCATCATAGACAATAATGGTATTGGCATTGGCAATATCCAAGCCGCTTTCAATAATACTGGTGGCCAATAGAATATCGTATTTGCCTTCATAGAACTCCACCATAGCCCTTTCTAGCTGAGCCTCTGGCATCTGACCATGTGCCACCTGAATCAGCGCATCTGGCACAATCTCCTCCAGCTTCAATCGCATTTCTTCAATGGATTCTACTCGATTGTAGACAAAATAAACCTGCCCACCTCGCTTTAGTTCGCGACGAACCGCATTGCGAATAATGGCATTACTGTTTTCCACCACATAGGTCTGTACAGGAAATCTTTCCTGGGGTGGGGAACCAATAATACTCATATCCCTGGCCCCTGCCAAGGACATATGGAGCGTCCGGGGTATTGGGGTTGCACTAAGGGTAAGTACATCAATGCCCAAGGCCATGCTCTTAATTTTTTCCTTTTGCTTGACACCAAAACGCTGCTCCTCGTCCACTATCAGCAAACCGAGATTTTTAAACTGTACTTTTTTCTGATTCAGAATAGCGTGGGTACCAATAAGAATATCTACTCGTCCCTCAGCTGTATCCTTCAAGGTGGCCCTTTGCTCCTTGAGACTGCGGAATCTGTTAATGACATCCACATGAGGGCCAAAATTTCTCAGTCGTTCCTCAAAGGTCTGATAGTGCTGCTGCGCTAAAACCGTTGTAGGCACCAACACCGCTACCTGCTTGCCGGCCATAACTGCCTTGAAGGCTGCTCGGATAGCTACTTCGGTTTTGCCAAAGCCTACATCACCGCAAAGCAATCTATCCATAGGCTGAGGCTTTTCCATATCTTTTTTGATTTCCCTGATGGCTCTCAGCTGATCCGGAGTTTCCTCAAAGGGAAAGGCATCCTCAAATTCCTGCTGCCATACAGTATCTGGCCCGCAGGCAAACCCCTGGGATTTTTTTCTCTTGGCATAAAGTTGAATCAATTCCTGGGCTATGTCTTCGGCTGCTGCCTTGGCTTTGGCCTTGGTTTTGGCCCAGACAGTGCTGCCCATCTTGTGAAGACGAGGAATCTCCCCCTCTGCGCCGATATATTTTTGCAGCATTCCTACCTGATCCGTAGGCACATATAGCTGATCATCTCCACCATATTGAATACGCAAATAATCTCGGCGAATCCCCTCAATTTCCATGGTTTTCACGCCAAGATATTTGCCAATACCATGCTGATTGTGAACCACATAGTCTCCCACATTGATTTCCCGGAAATGACTAATGCGTTCCTCACTGCTTACTCGATTTAAGCGTTTTTTCTGACGGCCAAATATATCTTTTTCCGTAATTACTACCAGATTGGCACCAGCTAGTTCAAAGCCATTCAGCAGCGCTCCCTGAACAATATTTACCCGTCCATTCTTTAGAGACTCTTCTCCATTGGCTTCCACAGAGGCCAGCCTATTACGAGCCAGCTGCTCTCGCATAGCCTGAGCTTTGGCTTTATCCCCCAGTACCATAAGGATAGAGCGCCCCTCAGCCAGCCAATCTCCTGTTTCCGACAGCAAAATATTCATTTGCTTCTGATAGGAGGTAATCCCCTGAATCTGAACACTAATGATTTTATCTGGCCTTATGCCATGCAAATCTGACAAAATCAAGGATAACAGCAGCATATTACGCCCATGCAGGTTCTCCACCAGCTCATCCCAAGAAAACATTCTGGTTTTAATATCAGGATTTTCCTTTAACAGCTTGATGCTTTCTTCTCTGGCTTTCAAAGGCTCATCTATAATTACCCGTCCATTTTCAGGCAAAAAATCCCCGAAGCAATATTTTTTTTGCTTGTCAGCAACACCGCCAAAAGGCAGTATCTCCACCGCCTCCAGCTGTCCCATAGACCGCTGGGTAGCAATGTTGAACTGCCTAATGGATTCTATTTCGTTATCAAAAAATTCTATCCGATAAGGGTGAGGGCTGTTAAGGGGGAAAACATCTACTATACCGCCTCGAACACTGAAATCACCAGCCATTTCTACCTGATCATTGCGCTCATAACCCAGCTTGACCAGCTGCTTCAACAGCTCCTCCCGTTCTAGGACTTCACCTGTATGAAGGCTGAGACTCAGCTCCCTATATTCTCTGGTGCCTATGCCTTTCTGCATGGCTGCCTCAACAGTGGCCAAAACTATACACTGCTCTCCCTGCAGTAGTCGGCCCAAAACATCCATACGGCGAGCTAAGCGATGTATCCCCTTGGCTGCGGCATTGAATTCTGCCATATCCAGCACAGGCAGCTCCAGTACCTCTATCTCTGGCAGCAAACAGCCTAAATCGTCCTTCCATTGATTTAGCTCCTGCTGATCACTGACAATAATGGTCAAAGGACCAGCCAAAGAAAAACAAGCTGCTACAGCAGCATGCTTTTGAGTGCCTGCCAAGCCATAAGCCAGAGTCCTGGACTTCTTCGCCCCATATCTATCAGCTATTTCCTTTATAGCCTTATCCTTCAGCATAGCCTTTAATAAAGCCTGCATTCTATCACCATCCATACTTATCCAAAATACACATTATCTATATTTTAAATTCCCCCCTCCAAATTATCAAGCTGAATTATTTTTTGCAAGCCTGCTATATACATTACCATTATAAATTCTGATTTGTAGAGCCAAAGATATATTTTCATAATGGCATACATATACTCTTTACTGAGGCATGGCATATACCCTTACAGGCACGCTCGCGCTATATTGATGTGCCTCACGCTGCTAAACTCATTTAATCACATGAAAAGCTTCACGATGTTCATCTTTTCATGGCTTAAATTCGTTAAGAAGCGAGGCACATCGATATACCTGTTAAGGGTATATGTCATGCCTTCTATTTTGTGTATTCATTGCATCTTCTCGCTTTGGCACTGTTTGAAATGACCGATTTTTTACGAAGGTAGCAGAATTATCGAAGATTGACAATACCGATAAGCCTTGATGATTCGACAACAGCCGGAGGGGCATGACACTTTTGCGTCGGGAGACTCCTGCTTTTGCGCAGCAAAAGTGACCCCGGTGGCACTCTCTACCGTTACGGCCTATGTGAATTAGCTCAGCGACAAGCGGTATTACTGCGTAAAGATAAATCATCAAATAGGGCCATTAAGTCGGACAGAGCAAAAGTCGTTATGACCGCAGGCTGTATTTCGAGAACCAACTGACATAACGACTTTCATTTACAATATTTAAGGAGATAGGTAACTCGGCAAATCAGAATTTACATACACAAAAGAATGGGGCGGGAGTGACAACTCTCC
>SAMEA104315425__coassemble_882_pt1 | contig 19526 bp, 15 predicted proteins | sample SAMEA104315425__metabat2_low_PE_026 | metagenome-assembled genome bin SAMEA104315425 (sample SAMEA104315425) | gut metagenome | biome: Monkey gut; feature: monkey-associated habitat; material: faeces | place: China | collected 2013
ATGCCCAAAAGCTGCATATCAATACCTCCAAGGCTCTGAATCAGCTTGGTATAGCGCTCAGTTTCCTTCTTGGTGTCCATTTCCATGCCATTTGGTAGATATGTATTCTTGATGTCGATATTTACACGGTCAAATAAATGCTTGTGCATAAAATAATAGTAGCTCTGATCGTTTTGCTTATCTAATCCCTTGTATTCGTCAAGGTTTACCGTGGTCACTTCAGAAAAATCCAAATCACCCTTGTTGTACCATTCTACCAGCTGGTCATAAATTCCAATAGGGGAGGACCCAGTAGCCAGTCCCAGAGTGCAATCCGGCTTCATAATAATCTGTGCGGAAAGTATGTTGGCTGCCTTGCGGCTCATATCCTTGTAATCTTTTGCTCTATAAATTCTCATTTTAGGAAAGCTCCTTTCTAAGTGCTTTTAATGTATTATCATGCAGAGATTCCTTGAGAAGGTGATTTTTCTGCATATATTTACTATAAATTATATCTTGTAATACGAGTAGCGGAAACTGCGGTGAAATGCTGTTGCCATAATCCATATGCTGATAGGATGGCACGAGAATAATTTCATCGCAAAAATCCTTAAATTCTTCCTGGTTGTATGCTGTTACCAGAATGGTCTTGGCACCATTTTTGTGTGCTGCCTTGAGCATGTAGAGGACATCCTCTGTGCTGCCGCTGATGCTGAAGCCAATGACAAGGCAGTCCGCATTCATAAATACGGTTTGCATTCTCATGCGGTCGACATATGAGATAGCATTGATATTGATGCCGATACGCATGAAACGCAGCTCCATTTCCTCGGCAGCAATGCCGGAGCTGCCCTTGCCACCAACAAAAATTCTATGATAGTTATTGATATAGCCTACGATTCTGTCAAGCTGGGCTTCATCAATAAGGTCATATTCCTTATCCAGCAGGTCCTCATAGATGGAAAGCACGCCTTTGGTGATATTGGTCATGCTGGCATGTTTTTTCTTTTCCTGGTTTTTGTAGGCAAAGGCCAGCTCTCTGTAACCATGAAAGCCACTTTTTTTGGCAAATCTTGATAGGGTTGCCTCAGAAACATACAGCATCTTGGTCATGGCCTTGGCAGATAGGTCAATATCATCGGTATCATTATTAATAAAGAAATCTGCAACCTTCTTTTCGGCAGGGCTAAAATTTTTATAGTTTATATCAATCATAGGGATGATTGAACGCTTTGGTGGAGCCATAAAATTCCTTCCTTTTTTTAGAAATAGGTCAGATAGCTTTATGTTTGAGCATAAAATTATGCCATGCTCCTAGCATACCGGCATCGTTTTTTAGTTCGGCAAAAGCAAGGCGGGTGCTTTTGCGAATACTTTCTACCATGTATTGGTCTAGTGCTTTATTGATGCGTGGAGCAAGATATTCTGTCTGAGCCATGATACCGCCACCCAAGACGACAATTTCTGGGTTGACTACATAGCAGATATTGGCAATGCCTTTGACCAAGACTGTTATCATATGGTTGATTGCCTCAGTGCAAATTGCATCTCCTGATTTGGCCATAGCAAAAATCTTTTTGCCATCCCAATTTTCGACAGGTTCCTGATAAGCAGCAGCTACTCTTTCAACCATGGCACTGGCTGCTCCCTGCCGTTCATAGCGTGTCTCGCCATCAACATACATATAGCCAATTTCACAGGCACTATTGGAAAAGCCGTGGTAGACTTTTCCATCGGTAATCAGGCAGCCACCGATGCCGGTGCCGACTGTAATAACTACGGCACTGTGACAGCTCTTAGCTGCCCCGAAAACTGACTCGGCAAGTCCGGCAGAGTTGACATCGTTTTCGACTTCGCATGGTATATGAAATCTTTCTTCTATAGATGTCTTGTAATTGATGCCGATATAATCTGGAATCAAGGGAGAAGCATAAAAAATTTCGCCTGATGCACAATTGACCATGCCGGCGGTAGAAATGCCGATGCCGTCAAGCTTTATTTTGGCATGATAGCCAGCAACTATATCCAGTACCTTTTCTAAGATGACTGGACCACCTTTAGCCGCCTCTGTAGCAACTTCATTTTTTTCTCTAATGCCACCATTGGCATCGATTATGCCGTATTTGATGGCAGTGCCGCCAATATCAATCGCTAAATACATACGCAATCCTCCAGTAAGGAAACAAAGGCAGAAGATTTGCAGCTTCTGCCTTCATAGCATCAAATTTTTACTTTAAAAATGGCTTTTTTGATTGTTTCAGGTTTATTTACAGCAACTGCTGTTCTGTGAGCGTCAGCTGGATAACAGATGAGAAAATCGTCATTATGGAGAATGACGGAGGAATTTTTTTCACCGTCCATAGGCAGAAAATCATCCTTAGGGACAAATTCCTTCAACTGCATATTTTGTATAAAATTCAAGTCAATTTGTTCAGTGCCATCAAGCATGAAATGCACATCAAGATAATTTTTATGTGCCTCCCAGAATCGTTCGTCAGCAGTGGTAGTGGTGTATTCCACTATATTTACAAATAGTCGCTCGCCATCTATTTCGTGACTGCCCTTGTCATATGATTTTAAATCATGTGTCTGAGCATACTTAAAACATTCCTTGATAGCCTTTGAGAAAAAATCATATTCTGTCAAGTTTTTTATATTGCCAAAAATCATAGCATAGCCTCCAATCAAGTATCGTATATAGTGGTATGTTCAGGAACTTCAGCTTTTTTCCCTGTAATTTTACTCCAAAGAATGCTGGCTGGAATACCTATAATCAATGATACAATAATGGAAATAATAGAGTAGGACCAGAAGGTAACAGTGCCAGCAGGCAGGAAATACTTAACGAAAATCAATACCGCTGTAGCAGCAATGAAGGCAATGAATGTACCGCCGGCGTTGGCTACCTTAGTAAAGGCACCTAGGATAAAGGCACCAACCAAAATTCCCAAAACCAAGCCCATAAAGCCATTGAACCATTCATAGGCGGATTTTACGCCGCCATTGGCCAATACCATAGATACTACAATGGCAAAGATACCTACAGCCAAAGAAACCCAACGGCCAATCTGAGTCTGACGCTCAAAGGAAATTTCCTTTTTGGAAAGGGTGGAAAGAATATCCAGAGTCCAGCTAGAGGCTACTGCGTTAAGACCAGTGGAAAGCGTGGACTGGGCAGCTGCATAGATAGCAGCCAGCAGGAGTCCTGCCATGCCGATTGGCAGTTCAAAAGCAATGTAGGAGGCAAAAATCTGGTCCTGAGCAGCTGCTGCTGGCAAAGGATTTGCCTGATAGAACTTGTAGAGCCCGGTGCCAATAAGGTAGAACACTGTAGCAATGAAGATGGAAAGACAGCCGTTGCCAAGCATCATTTTGTTCAACTGCTTCATATCAGTAGTCGTGGTAAAACGCTGTACAATATCCTGACTGGAAATATACGACCCCATGGTGTTAAAGCCAGCACCGACAATCAAGATAAATACACTGTCTTTGAGGATATTGGCATTAAAGATAGGCTGGTTCTCAGCCAGGAATTTGTGCTCCTCTGTAAAGGCAGAGAAAATAGTGCCAATGCCGCCATCAAGATGATAAAGCAGGTAGAAAAGTGCAAAGGTAACACCGATGAGGAGTACAGAACCCTGCATAAAGTCTGTCCAAAGTACAGATTTCAAACCGCCTGTATAGGAATAGATGATGGCGATGATGCCCATGACGATAATCAAGAGATTTACATCAATATTGGTTAAGCTGGCAAGTACCATACATGGCAGATACATGATAATGGACATTCTACCAATCTGGTAGATAATGAACATAACAGCACCGAGAACACGCAGTCCCTTGCTCTTGAAGCGAAGCTCCAAATAGTGGTAGGCTGTGTCAATATCTAGTTTGCTGTAAATAGGAAGAAAATAGCGAATGGTCAATGGAATAGCAAGAATCATGCCTAGCTGTGCAAACCACATCAGCCATGTACCTGCAAAGGATATACCAACCAGCGACAGAAACGAAATCGGACTAAGCAATGTTGCGAAAATAGATACGGAAGTAACCCACCAGGGAATAGTTCCATCTCCCTTGAAGTATTCCTTGCCTTTCATATCCTTCTTGGCGAAGTGTATGCCGAGAAGGAGTACCAGGATTAGATAAATCACCAGTACAGCTAAGTCAATATTTGTAAACCCCTGCATAAATATGCCTCTCTTTCAATTCCTTAGATACCTATAATTAGGATTAAGTTAGGCACTTTCCCCCAAAAGTGCCTAACACCTTTTGTTTTATTATAGGTATTTTGCCTTAGCATCCTTAATCATCTGAGCTGCTTCTTCCACAATCTTCATATCTTCTGGTGCTAGCTCAGCTAAAGGTGCCCGTACACTGCCGATATCCAGTCCCTCATTCAGCTTCAGAATAGCTTTGATGACAGCATACATATTGCCATGAGCAGAACACATCTTGTAGATAACGGAATTTGCTGCATACTGGATAGGACGTGCTGCTTCAAGCTTGCCAGCCTTGACAAGCTCATTCATCTTCAAAAACAGCTCAGGCATAACGCCGTAAGTGCCGCCGATACCGGCATCTGCACCGATAACTCTGCCACTGATGAACTGCTCATCTGGACCATTGAAGATAATGTAGTCATCGCCGGCATCAGCCTTGAACATCTGAATATCCTGCACAGGCATAGAAGAATTTTTCACGCCGATAACTCTAGGATTTTTTCGCATTTCGGCAAAAAGACTGGTGCTGAGTGCTACGCCTGCCAACTGAGGAATGTTATAAATCACAAAATCGGTATTTGGAGCAGCAGAACTAATATCATTCCAATATTTAGCAATAGCATGGTCAGGCAGACGGAAATAAATAGGCGGAATGGAGGCAATAGCATCTACGCCGAGGCTTTCTGCATGAGCAGCCAGCTCCATACTGTCCTTGGTGTTGTTGCAAGCTACATGTGCAATAACAGTCAGCTTGCCTTTGGCTACCTTCATTACATTTTCAAGAACAATTTTCTTATCTTCAACGCTCTGATAGATACATTCGCCGGAAGAACCGTTTACATATACGCCTTTAACACCTTTGTCAATGAAATACTGAGCCAGCTTCTGAACACGCTCTGGACTGATTTCGCCCTTTTCATCATAGCAAGCATAAAATGCAGGAATAACGCCTTTGTACTTATCTAGATTTCTCATGTCAAAAATCTCCTTTTTGAAAAATTCTTAAATAATTTATATTTTGTTTAGGCTAAGGCGGCAGCAAATTTTTTGGTAATTAGCTGAGGTCTGGTAATAATGGAGCCTACTACGGCACAATATGCACCTAGCTCAATAACCCGCTTTAGCTTTTCTGGTGTATCAATATTGCCCTCGGCAATTACCTTGTGCTTTACCTTGCTGATAATTTCTCTGAGAATGGCAAAATCATCAGCGTTGATTTTGTCATTTTTGCTTTGCTCTGTATATCCCACCATAGTTGTGCCAATAAAGTCAAAGCCCAGTTCGTCAGCGTGAACCGCTTCGGCTACTGTGGAGCAGTCTGCCATGAAAAGCTGATTTGGATATTTGGCCTTTACCTCATGGAAGAACTCATCCAGAGTTTTGCCTCCTGGGCGGGTGGATATGGTGGCATCCATAGCAATGATTTCTGGCTTTACCTCCATCAGTTCATCAATTTCTTTCATGGTTGGGGTGATGTAGATAACGGAATCCTTATAATCTCTTTTGACAATGCCGATAATAGGCAGATCTACATTCTGCTGAATCTCAGCAATATCCTCCTTGGTATTGGCCCGAATGCCACAAGCGCCACCCTGTTGAGCGGCCAGAGCCATACGGCCCATAATAAATGAAGAATGAAGTGGCTCATCGGGTAGAGCCTGGCAGGAAACGATTAATTTGCCTTTAAGGCTGGCAATCTTTTCCTCTAGTGTTTTAGCCATATTTCTTCCCCCTTGGTATTAGTTTTCTTGCTTATGGCTTCATTATATGGGCTATGAAAGAAAGTGTCAATGTTTGAGGATAAACTAGAAAGAACTTTCAATAAGCGTTGAAAATACACTGAATATAAAGGTTGGGGCAGGAAAGAACTTTCAAGGGAAATTCAAAATATTGAAATATTAAAGACCATAAAAAATGATGCTATATGCTTGTTGAGGCATATAGCATCATTTTTGCTTGGTTAGATAATTTTAGGTTAATAGCTTAATCCCAGGAAATATCAGTAGGGGGAGAGGTTAGACCTACAGTAGCATTGGTAGAAGCAGTGCCGTTGCCTGTAGAACTGCCATTGCCACCGCCAATAGTTTTATCAATCTCATAGGTTCCCTTGCCGGTAATTGTTAGTCCTTTGGAGGCTATAGAGCCATAGAAGCTCATTTTATCATCATTGATAAGGACATTGGAATAAGGGGCATAGATAATGCCGTGAAAATAGGAACCATTAGCAGTGACATTAATTTCCTTTGTGCCAGTATAGACTATAATAATCGGACGGCTGTTGTGATCTTCTATTTTGTTTTCGAAGAAAATATTTCCTATATTATCGCAAACAATGTACATCGGTCTATTGTCATTAGGATCACTCTTTGGTGGGAGACAGTCTATCTTTATATCAGGATTGGTACCAGTGGTGTTATAGACATAGAAATTGTTATTGGCAGCTTGTGGCAACATATCACTGAGTTTTTTTTCACCGTTATTCCATATATATTCGTGGCCTTTAGCAGCATTTACAATATCTTTTAGATTTTCATCCAGCCTATGCTCATAATCCTGGGATGGAGTGGTGTAATACTCATGGGTACCATTTTTTTGGTCTCTATCTAGGGCCTGCTTTACAGTAAGATTTCTATCTGCCAGAAAGGCATCCCTAGCTGCAAAGGTTAGCAGTTCATGGGTATAATCTTTACCAGATATGGGCATTGTTGCATCTGAACCAATGCCACGAATATCTCCTTGATAAAAGGATGATTCTCCAATAAGGGATATTCCCGCATTATCTGGATTCTGATTAGCATTAGTGGATTTAAAGCCACCTGAGCCAAAGGAGAAGAGATTTTGGAAGATATTATTCTTACCGCCGCCGAGATTAACAATAGAGGCAATAGAATCAGCAGATACAGTGGTGCTATCCCCTACGCCGAAAAGACGAAGAAAATATACCGGTACGGATTCACTTAGCTCAACTCGATAGTAAATAACCCCATCTTTATCCATTCTAGCTTGATAATGTTGGCCTATACCATCCAATTTAGTCAGATTGCTTTTGGCAGATTCTTTTGACGCATTATCAGCCTTGGGGTGGGAGTCAATATTTTCTTTATTATCTCTAAAGGCATAACCACCAGCAATGGCGGCCGCATCTGCTGCGTTTTGCAATTTTGATTTATGCATATACATATTGCCAAAATCCACAGTAAAGCCACAGGCGGCTATTAAAAGTGGCAGCAGCACTGCCGTAAATACCAAAATTTGTCCCTTTTGCCGGCACTTATCCCAATGTGCCAGGCATTTTCTCCATATACCTGTCATGTAAAAATTCCCCCTTTTGACAGTTATTTTCCCTTAATCCAGTTTTTTCAATTCGGCTATTTTTCTTTCGTGAGCCTTGACGGAGAAATTCAGTCTAGCTCGTTCTTCCTCAGAAACAGTATCATCCTTGGCTGTGGCGGTTAGATAATTCTGAATCCGCTCTTTGCGGGCAGAGAGAGCCTTGATTTCATCGGCCAGAGGCTTTGGCTCTCTCAGGGCTTCTCCATAGATGGTGTGGATATTGTCAATAATGTGCTGGGCATAACCTCGTTCGGCAGAAGCCTTTTCTAGATAGCGGGCCACCCCATAGATAATCTCATAGGGATCTCTAGCCTCCTGAATCCATTCCAGCAAATTCATTTTGATGCTTTCCTGCACTCCATGAGGGGTTTGAATCAATTCCTGAACATTTTCCTCCTCCGACATAGTACCACTGTATCTCCTTTCTTATTTAATTGTATGTGTATATCATTATATCAGTTGTTGGTCAAAGAGACAAATTATGTTATAATTAACCACAGTAACTCTTGATTTATCCACAGAAAACTGTGAGTTGTTCAGGGATAAGTCTAGAGTTATTCACTATTTTATGCACAATGGAGCATTTCCTGTGGATAAGTTATTCAGACTATCCACAGAAAGTCCAAAATATATGTGCATTCTGGAGGAATATTTTATGGAAGAAAAGAAGGAATTGCAGCGGGGGCTAAAGAATCGTCATCTGCAAATGATGGCCTTGGGCAGTGCCATTGGTACAGGTCTGTTCTACGGTTCTGCCTCTACCATTTCCCTCACAGGGCCATCGGTTATGGTGGCCTATCTCATTGGCGGCATTGTGATTTATTTTATCATGCGGATGCTGGGGGAAATGGCTGTGGATGAGCCAGTATCTGGTTCTTTTAGCTATTATGCTACCAAATATTGGGGACCTTTCCCAGGGTTTCTCTCTGGCTGGAATTATTGGTACTGTTACATTATGGTAAGTATGGCGGAGCTAACGGCAGTAGGTATTTATATAAATTATTGGCTGCCTGATGTACCCCAGTGGTTATCGGCTTTGATTTGTCTTTTGGCTATTACAGCTATTAATCTGGTTAATGTAAAGGCCTATGGCGAAATGGAATTTTGGATGGCTTTGATTAAGGTAGTGGCCATTCTCAGCATGATTATCCTAGGGGCCTATTTGATATTTTCCAATCCGGCAGGTTTTCCTGACAATATGAGCAATCTTTGGGCCCATGGGGGCTATATGCCTAACGGAATCTGGGGCTTGATGATGGCCTGCGTAGTGGTTATGTTTTCCTTTGGTGGTATTGAGCTTTTGGGTATTACAGCCGGAGAGGCAGAGGATCCGGATAAATCCATTCCTCAGGCTATCAATCAGGTTATTTGGCGTATTCTGATTTTCTATGTAGGCACTATGTTTATTCTTATGTGCCTGTGGCCTTGGAATCAGGTTGGCATGGAGGCCAGTCCTTTTGTGCAGATTTTTGATAATGTAGGTATTCCAGCGGCAGCTCATATTCTCAATCTGGTGGTGTTGTCTGCGGCTATTTCTGTGTATAATTCCGCTATTTACAGCAATTCCCGGATGCTTTATGGCCTGTCTGACAAAGGAGATGCACCAGCTGTTCTCCACAGGCTTTCCCATCGGGGAGTACCGGTTACCGGCACCCTGATTTCCTCTGGCATTACCTTTATTATTGTCATTATGAATTACCTCTTTCCTAGTCAGGTATTCATGTATCTTTTTGCGGTGGTAATTATTTCTGCGGTTATTAACTGGGTGTCCATTACTGTTACTCATATGAAATTCCGTCAGCATTGCATCAAAACAGGTCATCCTGTGCCTCACTTTCATTCCTGGCTTTATCCTTGGATGAATTATTTCTGCCTGGCCTTTTTGGCAGGAGTAATCTTTATGATGACACAGATTCCAGATATGCAGATGGCTGTCTGGGCTTTGCCGGTATGGCTGTTGGTGCTGTATGCTGGCTATCGGTTCAAAAAGAGTTAAGAATGTATGCATAAAGCTGAAAATAATGCTATAATTTTTTTATAGGAAAGGGGATATTGTGGAAGGCTATGCTATGGCAAAATTTGGAGGTTTTCTGCAATAAAAGAAGAAATGGAGTCTATTTATAATCGTATTAAAAATGCCATGACGGCAGAGGGGACTATGCCGGAGGATTTTGTCCTGCGGCCTAAGATGCAGGATGGCAGACAGTTTGCTGATGGTGCTATTGATGGCACTATTCGCTATTATATGGGGCCTGCGGGCAACACAGATATTGAAATGCTTACCCAGGCTTTGAAGCTGGCTTCCGCAGATAAATTTGAGGATGCCGCCAATGCCTTGATTACATATTTTGCTCAGGGAATTGTAATGCTGCCAGTTATGGACAAGGTGCAGGAGTGGATTTATCATCATCCTCAGGAGCTTTCGCCAGAGAATTTGGGACGGTTTGCCATGACCTTGCTGTTGCAAAGTCCAGATGCAGAATCTGTAAAATTTGCTCTGACTATTCTGGAGGTATTGGAGCAGGAGCCTAGTGAGGATTTACAGGAACTGCTGTTAACCTTGGCAGCCTGTGAGGAACTGACCTTGTTCTGTCTCTTTGCTTTGGGAGGCTATGATAATGCCAATGATATTTATTTCCAGCTGGCTCAGAAGCTAAAGGGCTGGGGGAGAATCCACGCTATCAGCATGTTGAAGACAACTAATGAGGAGATTCGCAGCTGGCTGCTGGCTGAGGGCTGGCAGAACAGTATTATGCCGGAGTATTCAGCTATTACCATTATCAAGCGTACCAAGCTGGCAGATTTGCTGCAGCAGGTAGAGGCTGGTCAGGATACCCAGCTGGTAAATCAGGCTGGCAATCTTATTGGCTATGCCTTGCAGGAGGAGCCAATTGCAGGCTTGTCCGGTTATAAGCGAGCTGGAGAATTACTGCAGGGCTATCTGTCTCAGGCAGAGCAGGTAGAGCTAAGTGAAGCCAACCGTCAGAAATTGCCAGAAATCAAGACCTTTATCGAAAACAGCCAGCTGGATAACAAATGGCAGTTAGTAGAGATGTGTAATAATATTTTGGGCTAACTATAGACAATAAAAATCCGCAGAAGTTCACATTATGTGAATTTCTGCGGATTTTTATTGTCTTTATCATCCCAAAACGCCGGAAAACCCCTGCCTTTAGATATGGGGAGTGTCATGTCTGCAAGGTGTAGAAATTTGATGTTTTAGACTACACATATGTCTTGCAGGGGGGGACATCTATGCTATAGTAGTTCTCTGGAGGGATGATATGTGAATTTTATGGTTAGAAATTCTAAGGGTAAATATTTTAGGGATGCCATGGTAATGCTATCTATTATGCTGGCAGTATTTTTTATCACTGAAAAAGGAATATCCTCATCTGGAATTGGGTTATTTGTAAGGAAAAGTATCATATGTTCATTGGTGCTGTATATTGTACAGATTGTGGTCAAGGAGAGATTCTTTTCCAAACATTGGCTTATGGCACATGGACTAATTTGCTGGGAATATTTGTACATTTTTGTGCAGGCGGTATTTATTAACCAAGGTGCTATGGGGCAAATTTATGAAAACGAAATTTTTATTGGCTCCTACGGAGCTGCGGGTTTGATTTTTTTGCAATATATTCAAGATAATTATGTAAAAAACGAATTTTTGGTCACAGTTCTAGATTTGCCCAAAGTGATATTGACAGTTATTCCAGTGATTACATTTATTCATTGGGGGATATATGGTTATAATATAGGATTTGAGGAAATGATGGCTGTACAACAGACATCATTTCGGGAAGCTGCTGAGTGGTTGGCAGTATATGTAGGAATGTTGCCAGTTTTGGTGTTGTTATTGGGGATATTGGCAGAATTTTATGTTTTCCATATCCTGCGCAAGAAAATAGTAACAAGAAAATTTGGTTATTTTCCAGATAAAAATAAGAAAAAATATTTAGTTATCATATTAGCTATTTTATCCTTTTATTATCCCGGGAAAATCATTGCTGAATCTGACTGGACAGGACAATATATTAAAGCTGTTGTATATGAAAAAAATATTGCCCAATACGTGAAAAATATGGAGCAAAAATCAGCTGTAATAGAGTTTAGAGATAATAGCATGATTAGCAGTGTTCCCCATACGGTGGTTGTTGTAATAGGTGAATCAGCGAATAGAGACAAACTACATGCATATAATGCAGAATATCCATTTGCTGATACGCCTTGGATGGATAAAAACAAGGGAAACGAAAATTTTGTATTTTTTTCGAATGCTTATGCTTGTCAAAGCATGACTCTTCAAGTGCTTGAACAAGCTTTGACAGAGAAAAGTGCTTACAATGATAAAGAGTTGTTGGAGGCGATGAATTTTATTGATATTGCTAAAGCAAAGGGATATAAAACCTATTGGATTACGAATTTAACTGGTGGCAATTCTGGTTCATTTTATGGCATGATTGCCTCTAGGGCAGATTGTGTTTATCGAGAAAATGCTGAATATGATGATAATATGCTTAAATTTTTAACTCAAATTAATCCAGCTGAAAATAACTTGATTGTATTTCATGGTAATGGCAGTCATGCAAACTATGCAGCACGTTATCCAGCAGAGGATGCTGTTTTTGCAGATGGTACGGTGGAATCTGAATATGCTAATTCTATTCACTATGTAGATAAGTTTTTAGAAAGCATATATGAATTTGGTATCAATAATCTTAATTTACAATGTATGTTTTATTTTTCTGACCATGGAGAGAATTTAAAGACAGGTCACGGACCTAGCGATAAAGATTTTGTCAAGGTACGCATACCAGTAATGATTTATACATCTCCAGAATATAGAAAGAATAATACTGAACTTTGTACTGCATTATATCAACACAAGGAGAATTTTTTTACTAATGACATGATGTATAATACTATCTGCGGTATGTTAAAGGCTAAATCAAATTTCTATGATGCCAAGGAAGATTTATCAGCATCAGATTTTGCCTACCATAAAGATGATTTATATACTTTCGGCAAAAAGGCAAAGGTTATAGATGATCCTGCTTTGCATTGAATAAACTTTGCTGAACTGCAAACCCATATATCTGTTCAGATTTAACCGCACAGTTTGGGACCTGGGGCGGTTATTTCTGTTTACGGGCAATAAAAACCCGCAGAGGTTCACATTATGTGAATTTCTGCGGGTTTTTGCGTATCTATATTTATACTCCGAAGAGCAGGACTACGCCACCCATAGTGCTCATACCTACAATGCAGAATTTTAGCACTGGGCGGGGGGCTAGATGGGTTAGCTTGGCCCCTAGATAGGCTCCAACAAACTGTCCTACCAGGGTTTGCAGGAAAATAGCCAAGTCCAGCTGGCCCTGAAGAATATATCCCAGCCCTCCAGCTACAGAAATGGGCAATATTACCATCATACAGGTACCAATGGCCTGTATCAAAGGCACCCCGAAGATAATCAGCAGGGTAAGCTGAATAAAGGCGGCGGCACCAATGCCAAAGGCACCAGAGATAAAGCCATTAACCGTACCAGCCAAAAGACCATAGAGATACAGCTTTTTGCCATCTAATAAATGGTCGGGAAAATGGAAGCGGGCATTGAGCCAATCGGAGTGATAAACCTTCAAATAAAGTAAAACCGCTGACAAAAGCATAATATAGCTGGTCATATATCGCACCAGCTCGGCATCCAGCATCATGGAAACATTGGCACCAGCAAAGGAGCCTACAACGCCACCGATACCCAGAACAGCACCGGTTTTGACCACTACCTCTCCTTCTTTGAAGTGGCTATAAGCGCCAGAAAGACAGGTAAAAATCATAGCGGTCAGAGCTACAGCCAAAGCCTCATGCATAGGCACATGGAAGCCTACCACCAGCATGGCAATGGTTACACCGGCGCCACCGGCACCAACAAAGCCGATTACAGCTCCTAAAAGCAGCATGGCAATAAAAAGCATGAAATCATATCCTTTCTATACAGTAAACGTACTCCCGCCTATAGAGGCGGGAGTTTCCTGCTTAAATCCTTCCAGAGTCAAATTCTCCAGAAGCTGTTGCTAACTGAACTAAATAGTAGTAACAAGCCCTGCTATTATAGCACAAAAAACAACTTTATAGTGTATACAATTTCTTTTCATAACATTTTTGCTTTCTTGACAGTTAGAGGGCCAAAGGATATAATACTAGTGCAGTGTAATTGTACAACTGCGAATAGATTCTCTAGTAATTACATATATGCTGATATAGCACAGTTGGTAGTGCATCGGATTCGTAACCCGAAGGTCGCCAGTTCGATTCTGGCTATCAGCTCCATAAAAAATAACAGGCTGTCCCGTTGGGGGCAGCCTGTTTTGTATTTAGTGGCTTTGGTTCATATTATCCAGCAATACCTGTTTCAGTTGATTCTCAATAGTGGCCAGCTCCTGCTGGGCATTCTGCCGGGCAATTCTGCCCTCCTGCTGGATTTTCAGGGTTTCGGTCAGGGTAGTTACCAAATCCTCATTAACCTTTTTTACGGTTTCCATATCCACAATACTGCGGTTATTTTCCTTGGCTGTTTCAATGGTATTCAGCTTTAGCATTTCCGCATTTTTTCTTAACAGCTCATTGGTGGTATCAGAAACAGCCTGTTGCATTTTCAGCACATTCTGCTGTCGGCTAAGGCCCAGGGCAATGACAATCTGATTTTTCCAAAGGGGAATAGCATTGTAAATAGCTCCCTGCACCCTTTCCACCAGAATCTTGTCGTTATTCTGAATCAGCCGCAACTGAGGAGCGGTTTGAATAGCAATGGTTTTGCTGATTTTCAAATCATGGATTTTCTTTTCAAACCTGTCCACATTGCTTTCAAAATCACTAACTACCTGGGCTGCCATTGGATCGGTAGAGTTAGCTGCATCCATGCGCAGTTTAGGAAGAACCTGATTCCGCATTTCTGTCAGTTTTTCCTCCCCAGCCTGAATATAAAGCTGCAGCTCCTTGAAATAAGCCAGATTTTTTTGATAAAGATTGTCAAAGAGGACAATATCCTTCATCATGGTGGTCTTGGCTTTTTCCAGCTCGGACTGGATTTTGGCTACCTTGGTGGAAAGCTTTTCATAGGAGCTAAGCATATTTTCTCCCTTGTTCACCAGAGAACCAATGAGGGGAATTTTTTTCACAAAGCTATCATTTTGGCTTTCGGAAAAATCGTTGATTTTTCCCGAAAGGTCTGTAAGGAGTTCCCCTACCTGACCACTATCCTTGGTGCGAACCTGACTAAGAAGGCTATCGGAAAAGGCTGCCATATCCTTTTGGGCTGTAGAGCCAAATTGCAGAGCATAGCCAGAATCCATCAAATTGATTTTTTCTTTGATTTCCTCTACCTGCTGGCGTTGGGCGGGGGTAAGGGCTTCGGTCTGGGCTGTAACCTGCTGAATTTCCTGTTGTTGATTTATAAGGACTGGCTGGGCAGCAGTTTCGGTTTTTTTGGCCTGCAGCAAATCTTCAAGACTAATATCTGGCATAAATTTCATCCTTTCTATTTTTGAAAACGACCTCTAGGACGGACATGACAGCCCTGTTTTTTGCCACAAGCATCAAAAGGGCGGTCTATACGAAAATCAAGGCTATCAGAGTCGGCAGGTTCTTCTCTGGGAATATCTGCTGGTTGGGAACTATGGGGAGCTTTGTTGGAAATTCCTGCATCAGACATAATCTGTCTGGCCACCTGCAGCTCTGATTCCATTTCCATAATCTTGTCCGAAACCATGCGGCTAAACTGAGCCTCATAGGCTTCATCAAAGGATTCCAGCGTGATTTTGGTTTTGGCTTTGAGCTGGTTAATCTCTGGGGTGTTCAGATTCATTTCCTCAAATTCCAGAAATTGCTGGGAAAGACTCAAGGCTCTATCCTGATAATAATTAATAAACTGATCTGCCAAGGCCACCTTTTCGGGATGATACTTCATATAATTCAGCATTTTGAAGGCAATAGCCTGCATTTTTTCCAGCTGTCCAATCAGCTCCTTGTCGGAAAGCTGGCGGATAATTTCATTGAGGCTATTGTAATCAGCTACAGCCTTTTCGTAACTTTCCTGGGCAAAATCGCTAACTGTATTTCCCTCACTGGTTTCAGACAAGGTGGCAGGTTTTACGGAAGGCAGAGTTTTGGCCTTTGCCTGACTCTCCTGCCATTTGGGAAGCCAAAGCTTGCGGCTGCCAAAGATGCAAAGCACCAGACCTATTAGTCCCATTATTATGGCAGGCAGAAATTTTCCTGCGAATAAACCGCCTACAAAGCCTATGCATAAAACAAATCCTGTGGTAAACAAGAAAAAATCTAAAGCTGCTGAGCAAATATCTCTAAATACTTTTTTTATAAAATCCCACATAAAAATCCTCGATTCTTTTACCATATAACCTTTATGTATATTTTAATCTCTCTCAGGCGTTAAAGCAAACTTTATTAGTTATTGACATATGTCACAAAAGGTGCTATATTGGCATTGAAAACAATTTTCAATCAGTATTTTTACGAGGTAGTATATGCAAAAGGAAAAATATCTTATTACCGGCATGACCTGCTCTGCCTGCTCCGCCAGAGTACAAAAGGCGGTAGACAAGCTGCCGGGGGTACATGAGGCAGTGGTTAATCTTCTAACTAATAGTATGCAGATAACCTATGATGAAAAACAGCTTTCTTCTACAGATATTATCCAAGGGGTGGAAAAAGCCGGCTATGGAGCAGCTCTCTCAGGCACAGCTGGTCAGGGGGCGCAGAAAAGTTTCCCTACAGCCTCAGAGGGAGAAAATGTACTGGATAAGGAAGCGGCCAGCATGAAGCGGCGGCTTATCTGGTCCATAGTATGCCTGCTTCCTCTTATGTATATAGCCATGCATCATATGCTGTTGGAATGGTTTGGACTGCCAGTGGCTGCCTCCTTTAAGGCGGTATTTCATGGCCCAGAAAATGCCATAACCTTTGCTTTTGCCCAATTCCTGCTAGCCTGTCCTATTTTACTTCTGAATCGCAAGTATTTTATTAACGGCTTTCGGAATCTTTGGCAGGGTGCCCCCAATATGGACAGTTTGGTGGGCATGGGGGCGGCAGCCTCGGTAATTTTTGGCATATTTGCTATTTTCCGCATGAGCTGGGGACTGGGCCACGGCGATATGGCCTTGGTGGAGGAATACAGCCAAAACCTTTATTTTGAATCTGCCGGTATGATTGTCACCTTGATTACTGTGGGTAAATATCTGGAGGCTAGAGCCAAAAACAGCACCGGTGAGGCGCTGAGAAAGCTGATGCAGCTAATGCCAGCTAAGGCCTTGGTTATTCGGCAGGGACAGGAGCTGGAAATTCCCGTAGAGGAGCTGGTGGTAGGAGAAGAAATAGTGGTGAAGCCAGGGGGAACTATTGCCGCAGATGGAGTGGTAATTTCTGGCAGTACCACGGTAGATGAAGCTGCCATTACGGGAGAAAGTATTCCTGTGGTGAAAAATCCCGGGGATAAAGTGGTTTCTGCCACCCTGAATCAGAATGGCTATATTCATTTCCGGGCGGAGCGAGTAGGCAGTGAATCCACCATTAGCCAGATTATTCAACTGGTGGATGAGGCCAGCAGTTCCAAGGCTCCTATTGCCCAAATTGCCGACAAGGTAGCTGGTGTGTTTGTGCCAACAGTTATAGCCATTGCTATTCTAGCAGGAGGGATTTGGCTGGCTATGGGGGCAACGGTGGAATTTGCTTTTTCCATTGCTATTTCCATTCTGGTAATTTCCTGTCCCTGCGCCTTGGGGCTGGCTACACCGGTAGCTATTATGGTAGGTACTGGCAAGGGAGCTCAGCGGGGAATTTTGATTAAATCCGGTGAGGCCTTGGAGCAGGCCCATCATATAGATACAGTAGTATTGGATAAAACCGGCACGATTACAGAGGGAAAGCCTCAGCTGGTGGATATTATTCCTTTGACTGTAGACAAGGAGGAGCTTTTGGCCTTGACTATGGCTTTGGAAAAAGCCAGTCAGCATCCTTTGGCCCAGGCAATTATTGACTATGGCAAAAAGACAAATGTACCTACCTACGAAGCTGTTGATTTTGCCAGTGAAAATGGACGAGGAATTTCCGGTTTGGTGCAGGGACGAAAAGTATATGTAGGAAATGCTGCTTACATGGAGGCTTTGGGGATAGCTATAGATGAGCAGCGGTCTGCTTTAACAAGGCTTTCCCAGCAGGGAAAAACTGTCTTGCTGGTGGCAGGAGAAAACCAGCTTTTGGGTATGCTGGCAGTAGCTGATAAAGAAAAGTCCTCTAGTCTGGTGGCAGTTCAAGCTATGCAGACTATGGGGCTGGATGTTATTATGTTGACAGGAGACAATCAGCAAACCGCTCAGGCTGTGGCAGATAGAGTAGGTATTGACCAAGTATTTGCTCAGATATTGCCCCAGGATAAGGAAAAAATAGTTCACAAGCTGCAGCAGCAAGGGAAAAAGGTAGCTATGGTAGGAGATGGCATTAATGATGCTCCCGCCTTGGCCAGAGCTGATGTGGGGATAGCCATTGGAGCAGGTACGGATATAGCCTTGGAAAGTGCCGATGTGGTGCTGGTAGGTAATGATCTTTTGGCTGTGGTGGATACCATCAAGCTAAGCGGTGGGGTAATTCGCAATATCAAGGAGAACCTTTTCTGGGCTTTTATCTATAATATTATCGGCATTCCTCTGGCGGCAGGATTGCTTTACCCTGGCTTTGGTTTGAAGCTGTCCCCTATGATTGGCGCAGCGGCCATGAGTATGAGCAGTGTCTGCGTGGTGCTGAATGCCCTTAGACTAAAGGGATTTCGGTTTCAACACGGTAATTCTGTCCCTCAGAGCAGGGATTGGAAGGAAATAGAAGCAAATGAAAATTCATTAAATGCAGGAAAGGATGAAGTGAAAATGAAAACAGAATTGAAAATTGAAGGTATGATGTGTCAGCATTGCCAGAAGCATGTTAATGATGCTCTAAGCAAAATGGAGGGAGTAGTTTCTGTAGATGTGAATCTGGAGGCTAAAACTGCCACTGTAGATGCTGACCGTGAAATTTCCCGTGAGGAATTTAAAAAGGTAATTGAAGAAGCTGGCTATGAATTAGTGTAATTACGGTTTTCTTCGGAGGCTTTAAGGACCTGCAAACAGCGGTTAAATTCGTTGTTTGCAGGTTTTTTTAATTTTTTTCAAAAAAGTGTTGACAAAGTTCTTAGAAAAATGTATTATATTCCTTGTCAGTCACGCAGAGCACTGACAAACACAGTAAATATGCGGAAATAGCTCAGTTGGTAGAGCATCACCTTGCCAAGGTGGGGGTCGCGAGTTCGAGTCTCGTTTTCCGCTCCATATCATGCGGAAATAGCTCAGTTGGTAGAGCATCACCTTGCCAAGGTGGGGGTCGCGAGTTCGAGTCTCGTTTTCCGCTCCATACTATGTTTTGCATTTCTCGCATGACTTTGGCCGTGCGAGATTTTCTATCAAAAGTCATGGGCCTATAGCTCAGTTGGTTAGAGCAACCGGCTCATAACCGGTCGGTCCCAGGTTCGAGTCCTGGTGGGCCCACCATTTCTTAGAAAGCAGCATAAAACCACAACATGACTCAGTAGCTCAGCTGGATTAGAGTATTTGACTACGAATCAAAGGGTCGGGGGTTCGAGTCCCTCCTGGGTCACCATTTTTTGTGGGTAGGTGCCCGAGTGGTTAAAGGGAACGGACTGTAAATCCGTCGCCGTAGGCTACGATGGTTCGAATCCATCCCTGCCCACCATTTTTTCTTGCTTAAAAGAGCGTCAAAAACTTTTAAAAATAATTTTTAAAAAGTGCTTGACAATCTGGTGAGAATGAGTTATTATAAACAAGCTGACTCACACAGAGAGCTTACAAAAATCTGATAAAGGTTTTACAAAGCCAGTGAGAAAGCAGTGTTCCTTGAAAACTAAACAATGCAAATAGGAAATCATGCACA
>SAMEA104315425__coassemble_979_pt1 | contig 17827 bp, 22 predicted proteins | sample SAMEA104315425__metabat2_low_PE_026 | metagenome-assembled genome bin SAMEA104315425 (sample SAMEA104315425) | gut metagenome | biome: Monkey gut; feature: monkey-associated habitat; material: faeces | place: China | collected 2013
CAGCTCCTTAACAGTAATGCGGAAGCCCTCTGGACGTCCCAGCTTGGTGGCATCGTCAGACAAGGAATACTGTGTCTTGGCCATGCAAATAGGCATCTTGTCCATTCCCAAAGCCTCAATCTCTGCCAGCTGCTTCTTGGCTGGAGCAGTAAAGTCTACTCCATCAGCACCGTAGATAGCCTTGGCAATGGCCTCAATTTTCTCAGGAATGCTCTGTTCCACCTCATACATATAGTGGAAATCAGCAGGCTGCTTCATAGCCTCCAATACCTTTTCTGCCAGCTCCACGCCGCCTTCGCCACCTTTGGCCCATACCTCTGACAAAGCTACAGATGCACCCAAAGCGTTGCACTTCTCCTCTACGAAATCCAATTCTTCCTTGGTATCGGTAGGGAAAGCATTAATAGCCACTACAGCAGGCAGGCCAAATTTGTGTACATTCTCAATATGCTTGGTCAGGTTAGCCAAACCCTTCTCCAGAGCTGCCATATCCACCTTGCCCAGCTCAGTCTTTGGTACACCACCGTGCATCTTCAAAGCTCTAACAGTAGCTACAATAACTACTGCATCTGGATGAATGCCAGCGAAGCGGCACTTAATATCCAGGAACTTCTCTGCGCCCAGGTCAGCACCAAAACCGGCCTCAGTAATAGCTATATCAGCAAACTTCAAAGCGAATTTGGTAGCCATAACAGAGTTGCAGCCATGAGCAATATTAGCAAACGGGCCGCCATGAATCAAGGCAGGAGTTCCCTCCAAGGTCTGTACCAGATTTGGCTTGATAGCATCCTTAAACAGAAGAGTCAGAGCACCAGTTACATTCAGCTCCTCAGCTCTAATAGCACGGCCATCACGGCTGTAAGCTACTACGATTTCTCCCAGACGCTTCTTCATATCCTCCAGGTCGCTGGCCAAGCAAAGAATAGCCATCATTTCAGAGGCTACAGTAATATCGAAGCCAGTCTCTCTTGGGACACCATGAGCCTTGCCACCAAGACCAATTACCACATTGCGGAGAGCTCTGTCGTTCAAATCCAGAACCCGCTTCCAAACCACACGGCGTACATCAATATCCAGCGCATTGCCCTGCTGGATATGGTTATCTATAACTGCTGCCAACAGATTGTGGGCTGTTGTAATAGCATGAAAATCACCAGTAAAATGCAGGTTAATATCTTCCATAGGAACTACCTGGGCATAGCCGCCACCAGCAGCGCCACCCTTCAAACCAAAGCATGGCCCCAGGGATGGTTCACGGAGAGCTACAGCAACCTTATGTCCCAGCTTGTGGAAAGCATCAGCCAAGCCTACACTAGTAGTGGTTTTACCCTCACCAGCAGGTGTAGGATTAATGGCAGTAACCAGAACCAGCTTGCCGTCTGGACCATTCTTTACCTTGTTCCAAGCATCCAAGGAAATCTTTGCCTTGTACTTGCCGTACAATTCAATATCATCCTCTGTCAGACCAAGCTTGGCAGCAATTTCCCTAATATGCTGCATCTGGGCTTCCTGCGCAATTTCTACGTCTGTTTTCATTCGACAACAACCTCCCTATATACTACAAGAAATATATGTTTCCAGTGTAGCTTCCCGCCCCCAGGACAGGTAATCTCACTGGCAAAACCCTAGCTTAGATATTGAACCTTAGCCCTCCAGCTGTAAGCGGGCTGCCTCTACAGTATTCTGCATCAGCATGGCAATGGTCAGCAGTCCCACGCCTCCAGGTACAGGAGTAATGGCTCCTGCCACTTCCTTCACGGCTTCAAAATCCACATCCCCCACCAGCTTTTTAGGAGCAATGCGGTTAATACCTACATCAATAACGGCAGCGCCTGGCTTAACCATATCTGCGGTAACAAAGCCAGCCTTGCCTACAGCAGCCACCAGAATATCTGCCTGACGGGTAATCTCTGCCAAATTCTTGGTTCTGGAATGGCAGATGGTAACAGTAGCATTTTTCCCCAGCAGTAGGTGAAGCATAGGCTTACCCACAATATTGCTGCGGCCAATAATCACGGCATTGGCTCCCTCTACAGGAATCTCTGCCAACTCCAGCATACGAAGACAGCCATGAGGGGTACAAGGCACCAGTGCCTTTTGGCCAGTTACCAGACGGCCCACATTAACTGGATGGAAGCCATCTACATCCTTCAATGGATTAATAGCCTCCAGCACCTCAGATTCATATGGCTGCAATTCCTTTGGCAAAGGCAGCTGTACCAAGATACCATGAATCTTTTCGTCGTTATTCAAACGCTGAATCTCCGCCAAAAGCTCTTCTCTAGTAGTGGTAGCAGGCAGCTCCACCCCCTCGGAATAAAAGCCCAGCTCAGTGCAAGCCTTGTGCTTATTGCGGACATACACCTGAGAAGCTGGATTTTCCCCAACTATAATTACAGCCAGACCAGGGGTAATGCCATATTTAGCCTTTAGCTCCTGAGCCTTTTTGCCTGCCTCTTCCTTTAACTTAGCGGCAAATACCTTGCCATCCAACAATCTTGCTGTCATAACTATCGCTTCCTTCCACCATGCAGCCCTGGCAGAGCCAGCTGCCTATTATAACTGACAACTGTCAGCCTATTTTACTTCCCATAGCACACTCATTAATGTACACAGGAATATTGCCACAGAAACAATACCATTTCTCAAATAATAACGCCGATTAAAGGCCTTGAAGCCCTGTCTGGCAATAATTTGATGCTGAAAATACAACACCCCTCCAGCAATGCCGACACCTATATAATACATATAGCCCAAAGACAATAACTGGCCTAGATAAAAGAAAATACACAAGGTAATCACATGGGTGATTTTGGCCAGCAGCAGGGCATTTTTTGCCCCCAGAGCTACGGCCATAGAGTGCAGCCCATGAGCCTTGTCAAACTCCTCATCCTGAGCACCATATACTACATCGAAACCGCCAATCCACAAGGTAACTGCCAGGAACAATACCACCATAGGATAATCAATGGTGCCTGTTACAGCCACCCAGCCTCCTGCCGGAGCCATAGCCACTGCAATACCGCAGATATAATGGCAGAAGCAGGTATATCGCTTCATAAAGGGATAAATCACAAAAGGCAAAGCCGCTATAGGCAGCAGCTTGATACAGATAGGATTAAGCTGTAATACAGAAAATACCAGCACCGCTGCGCAAATGCCAATCAACACATGAACACCATGACGGCTGACTGTACCTGCCACCATTGGTCTTTGCTGGAATCTTGGCTGATCCACATCGTATTTCAAATCAATCATATTGTCCAAGGCCAGAGCTGCACTGCGGGCAGAAACAATGGTCATGGTTACCCACAGCATGGTCCACCAATCCACTGTACCTTTAGAGGCCAGCAATACCGCCATATAGGCAAAGGGCAGGGAAAATATGGTCTGATAAAAGGCTATATTGTCCAAATGAGCATTCAGTCTTTGCCACAGGCTGGCCTTTCCTTCTCTATGCTTAGTCAAGTCCCAAGGCCTCCCACTTTGCATCTACCATATCCTTGATAGATTTGTCCATAGTAATCTCGTCTGGCCATTCTCTGGTATGACCTTCCTCTGGCCATGTCTTGGTGGCATCAATACCAACCTTGGTGCCCCACTTGGCCATTGGAGAGGAGTGATCCAGCACATCCAGCGGTCCCTCTACCATCATCAAATCCCGCTTGGCATCAATATTGTTAAATACCCGCCACCATACTTCCTTTTCATCCTGTACGTTAACATGGGCATCTACCACAATAATCATCTTTATAAACATCATCTGGCCCATACCCCACAGGGCAGTCATAACCTTTTTCGCCTGCATTGGATAGGTTTTCTTGATGGATACGAAGATGCAATCATGGAATACACCCTCCAAAGGCATATTAATATCCACCACCTCTGGAATAGCCTGCTGCAACAAAGGCAGGAATAACCGCTCTGTAGCCTTGGCTATGAAGCAATCCTCCATAGGGGGCTTGCCTACAATGGTAGAAGCATAGATTGGATTCTTGCGATGAGTAATACAGGTAATATGGAAAACTGGATAATAATCCGCCAAGGAGTAATAGCCGGTATGGTCACCAAATGGCCCCTCCCAACGGCGTTCATCCACATCTACATAACCCTCCAGAATAATCTCTGCTCCAGCAGGTACCTCCACATCTACGGTTTTGCATTTTACCATTTCCACGGATTTGTGCCGCAGGAAACCAGCAAAAACCATTTCGTCAATATCCCTTGGCAGTGGTGCTGTAGCCGCATAGGTTACTACTGGATCTGTACCAATAGCTACAGCTACCTCCATTCTCTGGCCTCCCATAGCCTTGGTATCACGACAGTTATCTGCACCATTCTTGTGAATATGCCAATGCATACCAGTGGTACAGCTATCATATTTCTGCAAACGATACATACCTACATTCCGCTTGCCGGTTTTAGGGTTCTTGGTAAAAACCAAAGGCAAAGTAATAAAGGAACCTCCATCCTGAGGCCAGCATTTCAAAATAGGGAACTTATCCAGGGATGGATTATCTGTTATAACAACCTCCTGGCAAGATGCTTTTTTCACATATTTAGGGAAATTAATGGCTTTTTTGGCCATAGGGATAATAGAGAGCAAATCTGTCTTGTGAGACAGGGAAATATAAGGCAGCTTTAGGATTTCCCGCATTTCATCTGCCACATCATCCAGCTTCTCCACTCCAAAGGCAATAGCCATGCGCTCCATACTGCCAAAGGCATTCATCAGCACTGGCATATCATAGCCCTTAACATTCTCAAATAGCAGGGCTACATTCTTGTTACCCTCCATCTTGGACACTCTATCCGTAATCTCTGTAATCTCCAGCTGGCAATCCACCTCGGTGGTAATTCGCTTCAAAAGCCCCCTGCTTTCCAGCTCAGCTATATATTCCCGCAAATCCTTAAAGGCCATAAATACCCTGTCCTCCCTGTGTTTTTTGTCAGAAAGGCACCTGCCCACAAAAAGCAGATGCCTTTACGTTATACTGTCAGATTTTGAGTCATGACAAATGCTTCTATCCTTCAACGCCATTGTTCTCAATCTGTCTATATCCTATTCTAGTGCAGGCTCAATATTTTCTGCCGCCTACAAAGCTTACCACCATGCGATAGGAATCCCGTATCTCCTCTGGCATCTCCTGTGGCAGTACATCCACAGCCGCCTGCAGGAACTCCTCCACCTTCTGCTTGGAAAATTCAATACCATCAGAGGCCCTTACTATCTCCAAGGCTCTCTGCAGCATGGCATCAGTCATATTCTTGTCTGTAACAATAGCACGAAGCTCATCCCTATCAGGACTTACCTCCAAAGCACGAATTGCCGGCAGGGTAACAATTCCCTGACGAATATCATTGCCTGCTGGCTTGCCCAAGGTAGCATCATCACTGGTAAGATCCAGCAAATCATCCGTAAGCTGGAAAGCCATGCCTACATTGTAGCCAAAATCGTATAATGCCTGAATATACTCCTCAGAAAGACCGGCCACATCGCCCCCAAGCTGACAGGCAATAGCAATAAAATTGGCGGTTTTCTTGGCGATACGCTCATAATACTCCTGTACATCACAGGATGCCTTATAGATTTCCTTGTTCTGAATCAACTCGCCAGAGCTAAGATCACATATAAGTCGAGCCAGCTGTCTATTCACTCGCTTGCTATAGTTATTTTCAGCTACCAACGCAAAAGCCTTGGCAAAGAGATAATCTCCTGCCAGAATAGAAATCTGGTTGCCCCACTTAGCATTGGCAGTAACAGCTCCCCGGCGGGTATCTGCACTGTCAATAACATCGTCATGAACCAAGGAGGCCATATGCATCATTTCCAAAGCCACAGCCAAAGGCATGGCCTTCTGCAAATCAAAGTCCTGTCCACAGCGGGCAGCCAAAAAATAAATCGCTGGGCGCAATCTCTTACCACCAGAAGCCACCAAATGGGAACCAATCTCCGTAATAATCTTCTCCTGGGCTGTAGCAGCCTGCTGTAATGCCAGCTCTAGCTGAGACAAATCATTTTTAATCAAATCAAACATCTTGTTTGCCAAAATAAATCACCTGCATTTAATTTCTCGTGCATATAAAACACGACACAATAATGTTACTACATATCCTGCATTTTCGCAAATTATTCTTCTACTCTATAAATTTTGTTTAATTCATCAGCAAATTATATCTACAAATTCAACAAAATATGTTACACTGTAAGAAGATATCTGTATATGCTACCAACCAAATGTATAACAAGGGGATGGAAATATGTTAAAGGGACTTTTTGCAAATCTAAATCTTGCCAAAAAACTGTCCATAAGCTTTTTGACTCTGGCGCTCATACCTATTATCATTGTTACGGCTATTGCCTCATACAATATGTACAATGAACGTATGGCAACAGTAAATCAGCACAATCTTTATGTGGCTCGGATGAAATCTGACAACATAGATAATATTCTCATGAATCAGATACAGCTCATGGAGGCTTTATCTGCCTCTCTGGAAGCCAAAAGCATGAATCCTGCTCAGATGATACCGCTTTTGCAAAATGGCGTAAGGCACTCTCCTTTGATTGCCAATATGTTTATCTGTGATTTAACAGGCAATCAGGTGGCTAGAGACTCTGGTAATTATGTCAACGTAGCAGACAGGGATTATGTTCGGGCTGTAATGCAGGAGGGCAAGGCTTATGCCTTCAGCGATGCTGTTATATCCAAAGCTACCAACAAGGTAATGATTATTGCTGCTGTGCCTATCAAGGACGAAGCCGGCAATGTTGTCGGTGCTATGGCCTCCACCTTTAATATGGATACCCTCCAAAAGCTTTTGTTGGAAGACACTAATAATCTAACCGATAGACAGGAGATTGTTTTCCTCACCGATTCCAAAGGTAATGTTATGATACATCCAGAGGAAAAATTTGTGCAGACTCTTACCAATTGGAGCAGTATGGAACCTGTAAAGGCTGCTGCCTCTGGCAAAACCGAAGTGTGTCAATATGTAAATGGTGATAATGTAGACTCCCTGGCAGCCAGTGCCCCTGTAGGAAATCTGGGCTGGGGTATCGTGGTGGAAAACTCCCGCAGTGATGTTATGAGTGTTATCTATAATGCTATAACAACAATTGCTATCATTATGATAGTCCTGCTGGCCTTGGTAGTTGTTTTTGCCCGGATACTGGCTAATTCCTTTGCTACTCCGATGAAAGAGTTGGCAGATAAATCTGAGCTGATGGCCAATGGAGATTTGACTGTCCGTCTCAACGTAGAATCCAATGACGAAATCGGTCATGCCGCCAATGCCTTTAACAAAATGTCCTGCCAGATGAATGAGGTTATGAGCAAGATTTCCATTGCCTCCCAGCAGGTAGCCAGCGGTTCCAAAAACATCGCTGATGCTGGCAATATGCTGGCCAAGGGTGCTTCCTCTCAGGCCTCCTCTGTAGAGGAGCTGTCTGCCTCTATTTCCGAAATTAACGAGCAGACCAAGAACAACGCTGGCAATGCCGAAGAAGCCAATAACCTGGCCAGTGATACCCATACCAAGGCCAATATAGGTAATCAGCGCATGGAGGAAATGCTGCAGGCTATGGTGGATATTAATGAATCCTCCAACAATATTGCCAAGATTATCAAGGTAATTGATGAAATTGCCTTCCAGACCAATATTCTGGCTCTTAACGCTGCTGTAGAGGCCGCTAGAGCCGGTCAGCACGGTAAGGGCTTTGCTGTAGTGGCTGAAGAGGTGCGGAATCTGGCTGCCCGCAGTGCGGAGGCTGCCAAATCTACCACAGAGATTATTCAGCATTCCATTGACAAGGTAAATGCCGGTACTGAACTGGCCAAGGGTACAGCTCAGGCTCTCCGCAGCATTAAGGAAAGCATAGATCAGGTAACGGTACTGGTGGCAGATATTGCCCAGGCTTCCCAGAAGCAAAGCTCTGCCCTGCAAATGTTGAATCAGGGGGTATTGCAAGTATCTAATGTGGTACAGACCAATTCCTCCACAGCAGAGGAATCCGCTTCCGCCTCTGTAGAGCTTAACGCTCAGGCAGAATTGCTGCAGGAGGCTGTAAGCAAATTCAAAATCTAAAGAAAAATATTTCCAGCTGTCCATTCTGAGACATAGGAAAAATTCGAGGTAAATTTCATGAATGTACGTGATGATTTTTTGCTATACAATAACAAGGAAATAAATAAAAATGTACTGCTCTCTGCCAAAAGCAAACGGCGTATGCGCAAATCCAAAAGTGATAATACCTTGAAATCCTATGCGGCAGACTGGAATGATTTTACGGATTGGTGTGAAGCCAACAAGCTTTGCCCCCTTCCCTGCAAGCCAGAGGATATTGTCAACTATGTCAATGATTTGGCAGATAACGCCAAGGCTAATACCGTTTCCCGCCGGGTAACCGCTATTTCTGAGAATCATATTGCTGGAGGCTATCAGGAAAACAATCCTGCCAAGCATGTAATGGTGCACAATGCCATGCAGGCTATTCGCCGGGAAAAGGGCACCTTTCAGCATGGCAAGGCTCCTATTCTCCTGGAAACCCTGCCCCTGTTAGCAGATATGCTGTCAGGCAGTGATTTGGTTACTCTGCGGGACAAGGCATTGCTTTTTCTAGGCTTTGCCGGAGCTTTCCGTCGTTCTGAGCTGGTGGCGGTGCAAATAGAGGATTTGACCTTTACCACTCAGGGAATGGTTGTCTTTATTCCTCAATCCAAAGGAGATCAGCTGGGAGCTGGCTCAGAAATCGCCATTCCCTATGCCCCCCAGAAGGAAATATGTGCTGTTCGAGCAGTAAGAAACTGGATGGAGGCAGCAGGCATTACCTCCGGCCCTCTCTTCCGAGGCTTTAAGCGCAACCAACTGCCTAGAGATACTCAGCTAAACGATAAGGCAGTGGCAGAAATTGTCAAGAAATACATGGCCAGATTGGGGCTTGACCCCTCTGACTTTGCCGGCCACAGTCTTCGTCGAGGCTTTGCCACTAGTGCAGCCCAGCATGATTTGAATACTTTGGAAATCATGCGGCAAACCAGACATAAATCTGAAAAGATGGTTCATCGCTATATAGAGCAGGGCAATCTTTTCAAGGAAAATGCTTTGGACAAAATGTTTAATAAAAAATAAAAAGCAGAGGTTATCCCCTATGAATTTAGTGAGATAACCTCTACTTGTATCTTTACCCTGAAAGGAACGATAGCGTGAAACACAAAATATTTTTTCTTCTTGGCAGCCTGTTAATCTTGCTGGGGGGCTTTGGCTATGGTTATACCTATATGCTGGATCACCGCACAGCAGACAGTTTATCTGCCTACTGTGATATTGATTTTCGAGCGGATACTGATGAGCATGGCAAAATATCCACAGCCAATCTAACCTTGCAGGATTACCGCTTTGCAGGCAACCAGCTAAAACCTGTGATTCTGCTGATTTGCGATAATGATATGTATGACATTAAGGCTTCTGTACGACAGACACCTCCTAGCTACTCCATTGCCTTCTACAATGACAAAACCACTTTCAAGAACACCAATAAGCTCTTTGCTGAATTTCCTACGGAAACCTTTGAGGCTATCCGCCAAGCTCAGGTGGTAAGAGTTAGATTTACCTATGACAATGAAGACGCTGTAGAGCTGCCCTTGAACGAGCATGATCTGGAATATTGGAAGGATCAGCTAAAGGATAAAAACTAAAATTTTTGAATTTCTCCATGTTAGAAAATCCAAATTTATTTTACAATGCAAAAAGCTGCAGGACCGAAATCCTGCAGCCTTTTTTCGTTTATACTGCTATGCCAATATTAGTAAGCACCGTCGCAGCCCAGAACGCTCTTAATCTTGTGCTCAACCAAAGCCTTGATGTTATCGCGAGCAGGAGCCAGATACTGACGTGGGTCGAAATGCTCAGGATGCTGAGTGAAGTGCTGACGGATACCAGCAGTGAGAGCCAGACGCAGATCGGAGTCAACATTAATCTTGCAAACTGCGCTGCGAGCTGCCTTGCGGAGCTGATCCTCTGGAATACCAATAGCATCAGCCAGGTTGCCGCCATTCTCATTGATAATCTTTACATACTCTGGAACTACAGAGGATGCACCGTGGAGAACGATTGGGAAGTTAGGCAGCTTCTTGGTAATCTCCTCCAGAATATCGAAACGGAGCTCAGGTGGTACCAGAACGCCCTCTGCATTGCGGGTGCACTGTGCAGGAGTGAACTTGAAAGCGCCGTGGCTGGTGCCGATAGCAATAGCCAGGGAATCAACGCCAGTACGCTCAACGAATTCCTCTACCTCATCAGGGCTGGTGTAAGCAGCATCATGTGCCTCTACCTGTACATCATCCTCAATGCCGGCCAGCTTGCCCAGCTCGCCCTCTACTACTACGCCACGCTCATGAGCGTACTCTACTACCTTCTTGGTAACTTCAATGTTCTCCTCGAAAGAACGAGCAGAGCCATCGATCATAACGGAAGTGAAACCACCGTCGATGCAGGACTTACAAGTTTCGAAATCTGCACCATGATCCAGATGGAGAGCTACTGGCAGGTCAGGATGAACCTCCAAAGCAGCCTTTACCAGATGTACCAGATACTGATGGTTTGCATACTTGCGAGCACCAGCGGAGCACTGGAGAATTACAGGTGCATGAAGCTCAGCAGCGGCATCAGTGATACCCTGTACAATCTCCATGTTGTTTACGTTGAATGCACCGATAGCGTAACCGCCCTCGTATGCTTTTTTGAACATTTCTTTAGTTCCTACTAATGGCATATAAAAACCCCCTATCAAAATTATGTACTCATTATAGCACAGTTTTTTTTAAAAAAACAGTGTTTAAAAAGATATTTTTTATTATCTGTATCAAATTTTGATGAAATTTTGCTAAGTTTGTAAATGTTGAAATGAACAATCTTTCAATGGTAAAAATTTAAATGGACAAGTGACCTTTTATGTGATAAATTTTATAAGGTTTGAATTTATTTTGTTATTTATAATGTGTTGTTTTTAGTTATTCATCGCATTACATCTTACACTTAAAACTCCCGATTTTCGCTATATTAATAAGCTATTCAGTTTTTTCAGGGGTTTCCGCATTTTTCCCCTCCTCTTTTTCTAACGCAGACAATTTGCAGACGAAACTATCTACCAGCTCTTTGCCTTTCGGAGAAAAAGAGAGGTATCCTAAAAGCATTCCAGTTATCAGCTCTTTCATGCTATCACCTCAATTTAGTTATGATAATGTTAGCAAGAGTCAGCGTGCCATCTGTGCCTGTATAATTAACGGTTAGCTTTTTACCGCCAGTACACCTGCATACTGCTCCTACTGTTACGAGAGTGCTGAACTCTATCGGAACAACACTGCCAGCTGCAGCAGTAGCCTGGGATAGTGCCATAGGGCTGTTCTGACCGTCAACGATAAGCTGTGCCCCAACGCTTCCTGCTGCAGTACTACTGCCGTAACCGTTGAACTGCACCATGTATATTCCTGGCCTATTCAAGTAAAAAGTACCCTTATCTAAAGACTGGGTGACTACACACCCCGTTTTAAGTGCTGCATTACTAAACGGTACTGTACTTCCTTGTATCACTGCCAAATTCTGACTATAAGCCTGAATCATAAAAACACTTCCTTTCATATAATAAAAGTCACCCGACCTGCCTCTGCAAGCCGAGTGACTTCGTGGAGCAGGTATGCCCTCTTTACGCTATTCCTGCGATGCCTGTGCCGCAGCCATTGATACCGGAGCCAATACCTAAGCCGTTAATAATACCAGCGTTAGGACATACAGCCCCTACACCGGTTATCTGTGGCTTAGTCAGCATGTTGCAACTGATATTAGCAATCTGCTTCTCCATGACTGCCATCTGAGCCGACATCTGCTGAGCCAAGGTCATTCGCTCAATAGTAGCGTCCTTTGCAGCCAGCTTAGCTTCATAGCTCTGCTGGTCGGCCAAGGCTTTGAGCTTCAGGTCAAACAGCTTCTCTCCCTGCTGAGCGTCATACTGCAATCTGCTCTGCTGAGCCAGCTGGTTAGTGCTGTTCTGCACTGCCGCCAAGGTAGCGTCCTGGGAGTTCCGCATAACTTTGTACAACTCCGCCGTGTTGGCATCGTTCTGTCTCTGCAGGTCAAAGTTCTTAACTCTGCCCATTGCTCCCTCACTCTGCAGCATGGTCATAAGGTCTGCACTGTTTGGCTGATTACCACCACGGTTGAACCAGTTTCCACCACCTGCAAAGATGAAGAAAAGAATCAAAAAGAAGATTACAATCCCCCAGTTCATGCCCATTGTATTCATCTCTTCAGCCATAAAATCATCTCCTCTCTATAAGATTTATGCTTAGCAGCTTTTCAGCTGATTTAGCCCTTGTCTTAATGTATCAAGCCCTGTGAAGTGCTGTTCCTGCTTTCCTGTCAGCATTTGCAAGGCTTTTTGTGCACCTTGGATATTTACCCCTAATTGGTTTGCTACAACACCTGCTAATGGGTTATTCAGCAGAGTGGAGGCCTTTTCAATAACATCACTGTTTATGCCAAACTGTCTAACAGCCTTTTGAGCTTCTGACAGAGTACTTATCCCCTGTGCCGCCTGCTGGGCTGTTTTCCATGCCTCTTCCAGTCTCTGTGCCTTTGCACTGTCCATTCCTAACATCTGAGCCAGCATTGTTGCGTTCATTTTTCATCAGCTCCATTTCCTGTTTCATAGCCCTAATCTCAGTCAGCATACCATTCATTAATTCCATTGTTTCCTGCTGTATCTGTTCCTGTGTCTTGGGAGGTGTGATTGCGCCAAGCTCTACCAGCTTTTTATAGTATTCATCTGATATTGCTTTTAGTTCGTTATAGACTGCATCTGTCACACCCACTCGATTCTTACTTCCATTCAGGAGTGGGTTGAATTCATAGATAATTCCGTCTTCTACAGTGCAATAGCCTGTACCACTGGCCTTAAATCTCTGCTCAAACTCCATAATCTCACCTCCGTTAATTTCTTTGTAACTTCATTTTAGCTGATTTTTACCTCTGTGAAGTGTCTAAAAAATGTCAAAAAAAATAGACCGCCATTTTTGACGGTCATCAAATTTACTGCATTTTGTTTTTCAGGTACTCCCCATCGAGATAATATCCGGCTACATAATCATCGTATTTTGCTTTCTCTGCATATTTATTCGGCGGTGCGAACTCACCTCGTGTGCCAATTACCCACTTGACACCATTCTTTACAAAAGTGCGCTCGTTCTTTTCCGTAACTGCTATTGAGCCGTATGAGAAGTTACCAATGTACATTGTGCCTGCCCAGTACTTTGGTTCCGCTTTTGCTACAGGAATCAGAGTATCCTGAATTGCTTTGTCATATATAAATTCTTCATATGACATATTCAAGCACGGTGTTTCCCCTGTTTTTTCAGCACCGAATACATTGTTATATGTGACCGTTTTGCTACCTATTCCGGTTATATTCAGTTCTATTATTAGCGCGGTGTTTTCTCCTGCTAGGCTTGCCACCTCTGTCAATGGGTATTCACCATTAACTTTACTGATACGCTGTACGCTTTCTACATTAAATCTCTTTTTAAATGATTTAGCTATGAGCTTTTCAATTTCAAGTTTTCCTTTTTCCATATCCTCTTTATCATTCTGAGCTTGCAGAATCGTGTCATCCGCACAATAAAAGACCGTTACAGTTTTCTGAGGAATCTCTGATGCATGAGCAATACTGCATAGCGCAAGCATTAAAATAGTTAAAAGTAGAACTGCTATATTTTCTTTTTTCATAAAACTCACCTCTTATAGGCATTATACTACAAAACATACTTTAATTTCTATAAAAAAATAAACCCTGCAACACGGCAGGGCTCTTATCATAATAGCTTAAATATTTTATCGTATGCTGTTTTTATAGACCTGTTCACTTTTTCTATGGAACAGTGCTGCCTATCTGCAATCTGAACTATTGACAAACCTCGTACAAATCGCAGCTCCAAAATCTCCGCTATTTCGTCGCTGATTTTTGCTTCTTTTACTAAAGCGCGAAAGTCCGTCAATGTAGAGTCCTGCAGTGCTTTTCTTGTTATTCTGCGTAAGCTATGCAATACCAGTCTTCTCGTGCTTTGCAGCAGCTCGGCATACTAATATGCACAGCGGAGACGCTACTGCAAAAGCGGTTTCCTCTCTATTCGTGCTACCGTGCAAATAGGAGAGAACCATCAAAGCTGTTAGTATATAAAGAAGCAGCAGGCCGTACAAGGCTATCTTCAACCTGCGATTCTTTTTCTGATACGCTCTAATCGTCATTGTTGCTATAGCATTAAGCTTTTCAATCTCTCTCACGCTATCCCCTCTTTCTAAATTCATAGTGAATAAATCTTACCGGAAAGTTTGTCTCCGCTTCTATATCCTTTTGAAAGCTTTTTACACTGTGTACCAGTATCAGCTTTGGCCGTAGGACTTCCTGGGCTTTAAGGTACCCCTTATAGAAAAGACTTCGGGCGTATCTATCCCGCAGACAGCCGTTAGCGGATATGCTGATAACGGAATGAGCAGGTACTCCATCGAAACACCATTTGTAGCTCTCTTTGTCAGACCACATAATATTAGGTATCACTTTGATTCCCTTTATCTGCCAATACGCTTCAAGCCACTGCCTCTTATAGTGACTCCACATTTGAATGGGATATGGAGTATCCCTAAACATCGAAAAATCAGGGCCTACCACACCCGGATGATTTTTCAGCATTTCTACATACTTATCGGGGTGATTCCACACTCTGTCAAATAAGTAATCCTGGATATAGAACTGCACCCATCGGTCTGTATTTCTGCCTCCCGGCACATAGTTAAAGGGAATCCACTCCATTTTCTCAGGAACTTCAAAAGCACTTATGGCCTTTACTACAGGGTTGCCCCTATCCGTGAATTGCATTTCCGTGGGAGTTAGTAGGAAATTGTTAAAGTTCTGATTATTTAAATATGCGTCTGCTCTCATAGGTTCTCCTTAAAAATGAGCTACAAAAAAGACTGCCAGCTTTTACGCTAGCAGTCTTTCCGATGTTATGCTTTTGCGGTAGCAGCCAATCCCTGCTTGATAATCCACAATCCGCCGTTAATGATAAGCGGCAGGACAATCAAGTCCCGTACCTTGCACCAGCCCGTTTCTGTTCTGGCCTGCTCCTTAATCTGAGAAATAAAGTTAGCCGCGGCAGTCTCAGCCAAAGGCAAACAGGTTTCAACCAGCCACTTAGTAAAATCCTGCTTCATCTGTTCAGTTACCTTGTCAAATTTCAAAGACTCCACAACATCATCTCTAAATGCAGTCCATGCACTCATAATAAAATTCCTCCTTACACCATTACATTACTCGTACTTTGTGTTCAGCTGCTTAATATACACATCTTCATACAGTTCCTGCTTATCACCATTATATGTATATTCTACATACACCCCGTCACCATCAACGGTTGTAGATGCCAAGGCTTTGTAATTCTGTAATGTCTTACATGCCCATACGATAAATACATTATCTAAGTTAATGTGTCCATTAGAAAACATCTTGTTGTATGTTTTCACAAGACGATTCTTGCAAACGCTCTGAAAATCTTCCATACCTGTTATAATCATTTTTCTTCCTCCTTACATCAAAAGCTGAAAATCAGTGATGCCCCTCGCGATTGCCCTCGCGAAATCGTCCTGATTTTCAGTAAGCAAAATCACATCATCCTGGTTGCTGATAAATGCCAGTTCCACCAGCACTGCCACAGCGTCTGTGTTGGTCAGCACATACAGCCCATTAGTGCCAGGCCTTGCTCCTTTAATGCCGCGGTCTACAGTGTCCATTGCATCTATCAGCTGGGACTGAATGCAGTTAGCCAGCTTTTTGCCATGCTCAGAGCTGTAGAAATAAAATGTTTCCGTACCCTCAGCTGACGGGTTTGCAGCAGAATTGCAATGGATAGACACAAATACATCTGCTCCCATGCTGTTAGAAGTGTTTACTATAGTTGCCAGAGAATCATCTTGACAAACTGTCGCATCAACACCAGCTTCCGTAAGATACTTTGCTACCAAATCACCTACGCACTTAACTACAACAGCCTCTTTTAATCCGCTGTATGGATTAACAGCCCCCGGGTCTGGTACTCCGTTTGGCGCATGGCCTGGATTGATAAACACTTTCATAAAATCACTCCTTTATTTATTCTTGGTCAGTCTGAATAGGTTTAGATGGTACCGCAGTAATCACATATAATTATTCAGACTGACCTTAAACATATTAGCTTTTGTGTTCCTGAACCACTCTACCGAGGTAGCCAATAAGGCCACTTCCTATAGTGGTTTGCAGTTCTACACTGCCTCCTGTGAAAATAGAAGCCAGTAGAGCTATAACCAGCCCTGCCCCTACTATTAAATCGGTCTGTAATTTCATCGCATACATCACTTCCTTTGCTCTAAAGAGTCAATTCTATGATGTGCAGACTTAGCAGAGTCCTCTACTTTTGCCAGCTTAACTTCCATCATATGCCTCTCTATTCTGCCTTGCTCCGCATCTGCCCTTATCTCAGCTATCATGCCTCTTAAATCATCAATAGCAAGCCTTAGAGGTTTAACAACTACATAGTTAAACATTCCACAGATAGCTAGGAAAAGGGATACCCACTGTAGTGCAGGGCCTAACTCAATGCCCATATCATCACCTTCTAACGAAAATTTAAAAGAGAGGGTTGCCGCAGCTTCCCTCTCCCGAGCTTTCCCGTAGTACTCGCTCTTTACTCTACGATTGTGCTATTGCTTCTCACACAATTGCCGTTAGAGTCAATTACGTAACCTCTGGCTTCCAGCACGGTAAGCACGGAATCACAATACTTTGCATAAGTAGCAGAGTTTTCCAAAGTGCTCCATGCCAGTTTACCCTGAATGAGTCGTGTTGCTAAAAAGTTTGCCATAAAAATCAACCTCCATAAAATGTAGATATTAAAAAAGCAGACTGTAGTTTTATACAGACTGCTCGCTAAACATTATCGTCTGAACAGCATCTTCCAAATCAGATATACGCTGTTCTATTGTCGGCTCTGCCGGTTCTTCCTCTGTTGTATCTACCCAGTCATCAGGCTTTGGCTTATCTATTGAATCACCAATCCAGCACCATGCAGGGCACTCAGCAAAAAAATCATCGTCTACAGGTTCAGGCACCCGGTCAAGAACAATGACATTTTTTATAACTCCCTTTTCATCACATATTGCTATATTCATTACTATCACCTACCAAACTACATAAACACAACCTGATGCACCGTTACCACCTGAACCATCATAACCACCACCCCCGCCTGCTGCGCCATAACTGGGGTTAATATGTTTAGAGGTGGTAATAGAAGGTATACCTGAAGTTTTAGTACCGCCGTTACCACCAACGCCACCAACGGCACCACCGCCACCTCGACCACCTGAACCACCTCTTGCTAGAATAGTATTAGCTATACCAGAGGCACCACCACCGCCACCGCCGCCACCACTGGTAACATGTCCCCAACTATCTGACCTACTACCATTAGCACCGCCACCGCCATTAACTATACCTGCACCACCACCACCGCCGCTAGGAATTCGTCCTCCAGTACCACCAATGCCTACATGAACCTGATAGGACGCAAGAGGCGTTACAAACAATGGTACATAATCACACGCTTCACCTGGTACTCCTGCATCGCCATAGCCGCCAGTGGTACTATTTGTGCCACCGCCACCACCGCCGCCGCCTCCGACAGCACTGACCACAAGAATAGACACACCTTCTGGCACCACAAAAGTGCCATTGGTAGTAAACAAT
>SAMEA104315425__coassemble_1001_pt1 | contig 17439 bp, 13 predicted proteins | sample SAMEA104315425__metabat2_low_PE_026 | metagenome-assembled genome bin SAMEA104315425 (sample SAMEA104315425) | gut metagenome | biome: Monkey gut; feature: monkey-associated habitat; material: faeces | place: China | collected 2013
CCGGGCAGTATATAACTACCCGGATTACAAGGTCTAACTTTATGGGGTCACTACATATTTATTGTATATTTTAGATAAAGGGTTCATAGAAAACTTTTGTATCTTTTCATGTTCCAGTCAAAGTTCACATGAAATTTGAACTATCAAACAAATTCTTTTCTGCTATAATATTTATCAGGAAGTAAACTTATATAACGAGGTATTCGATGTCCTCAACTATATAGGTGGCGGAATGTTGTGCTAATGGCAGGGGGTAATTAATATTTCACCGTAGTTTTAGCAATAACTGTTTTGGGAAATTTGCTAAAAAGGATTCACCCAGAATATGTTGATGATGTAATAGAAAGTATAATTGCTGTAAAGGAATAAATAGAACACACCTAAGATATTAACATAAGTAATATTGCATCAAAAAGGTATTGCTAAAAGTTCAAAAATGATGTATCATAATAGCAGAGAACTGGTAACGGAGAGTATCAGTAAGAGCGTTGACTCTGAAAAGCGCGTCAGGAAGCGGGATTCAGAGTAGCTTTTTGAAGGGTTTTCCATTAAAACCTCAACCTGACTTATACATATTGATATGTAGACAGAAAAAATGGCAAAGTACAAAAGGGATGCGATCTTCTCAATCGCATCCCTTTTCTTTTTCGAGGTTGTTATGAAAAAAATATTAGAAAATGCTGCAAAAGCATTTAGCAGCCTTCTGTCAGTTAGCTATCACATCGTGCTGGGGCGGAAGGGTAAAGCAATTGACATAGTTATCGTTTTTAAATCAGAAAATTTTTTCCATTTAGCTGGATTGCATAAGCTAAAAAAATCATATGCTTTTACTAAAAATAGCCGTGAAAAAATATTTACTTTTATAATAAAAAATAAAATTACAACAGATATGATTAAAGACGATGAGAATTTTTCTATTATTTATGATAGATTAGTTGTCATACAAAATATAGCCAATATTCTTGAATCAAATGATACTGTGTTTTATTTATTTGATTCAAGAAAAGTTTCAATAGGCAGTCGCTTAAGGGCGGATTATGTAGCTAAAGGTTCAGTGAACAATCAATTTTTTGCTTTTACATTCTTTGTTAAAAACAATGATGATCCTTCTAGTTATTGCCTGAATTCTATTTTTCCTTGCGATAGCTATGACTATTCTAAGAAGCAAACGCAATATACGGTCTTGTTGAAAGAGCGTATTATGTTAACAGCAGACAAAGAACTTCGAGATGTGCTTTTTAGGCATAAAAACTATACCAATTAATATATGGTATTTTATTTATTCCTTTAATATTTTATTTGCCTATAGCCGTTCTAATTTTATATTAATTGTAGGAGGGGAGAGGCGGTATGATTATCAGTGTAAGTAGAAGGACGGATATACCTGCTTTTTATAGTGAATGGTTTATGAAGCGGTTACAGGATGGTTATCTCATGGTTCGCAATCCCATGAACTATCATCAGATTAGCAAAATAAGTTTGTCCCCTGAATTGGTGGATTGTCTGGTTTTTTGGACAAAAAATCCCTTGCCGATGTTGAAATATTTGGATAATCTTGCTCAGAAATACGAATTTTATTTTCAATATACACTCAATGGTTATGAGAGGGATATTGAGGAAAATGTACCGGATATGGCTCAGAGAGTGTTAACGCTTCAACGACTATCAGAGAAAATTGGTGCTAAGAGGGTAATATGGCGCTACGACCCTATATTGCTTACAGGTAAATATTCTGTAGCATGGCATCTGGAAGCATTTTCAATGCTGGCAGAGAAGATGTCGTCCTATGTAGAATTATGTGTATTTAGTTTTTTAGATATGTATCCAAAGATTGGCAGAAATACGTCAGCAGCAGGGATTCGTCCCTGCTGTGATGAGGATATGAAAAAAATAGCCACAGGTTTTGCAGCTATTGCTAGTAAATATGATTTGAAGTTGCGTACCTGTGCAGAAAAGGTGGATTTGTCTGCCTATGGTATTGAGCATAATTGTTGTATTGATTCGGAGTTGATAGGCAGACTTACTGGTTATGAAATTTTGGCTGGTAAAGATAAAAATCAACGGCAGGAATGTGGCTGTGTGGAAAGTATAGATGTTGGACAATACAATACCTGTAGTCATGGTTGCAAGTATTGTTATGCCAATTTCAATGCCAAAAGTGTTGCAACCTTTAGGGCGCAACATAATCCAGAATCACCATTACTAATAGGGGAATTATCTTCAACAGATAAAATAACAGAAAGAAAAATGAAATCGCTGCTGGGGAAAGTCTTGAATCAAGAACAATTAAGTTTGTTCTAGTCTAAAAAAATTACATATTTTCAATAAGTTTTTTGTAGATTTTTCTGTAGTAATATCGTAACAGATTTGTTATTATTTGTTGTTTAGTGCAATTAGCTATGAGGTGTTTATATTATGCGAAAAACACTTAGAGAAGAAATATTGTCCGTAAATATAAAGAAAGATAGTCCCTACGATGAGATAATTAATACTGTTGATGATTACTGTCGTAAGCATCATAAGAATACAAGTATTAGATTTGCTCTAGGATTTTATTATTTGTTTTTAACATATACGTTGATACATTTTTGCATATTATAAATATGTATATTGATCCATTTGGTTGGTGGTCGCGCAGACTTGGCGGGAGTAAATATATAATGTACCATATAGCACTGCCGCATGTGAAAATTGCCACGGCATTCTGTAATGCTGGTGTTGGATATGACAAATATATAGACAAGGATGGCGATATATTATTTATTTTATAGGAAAGTTCTAGGTTCTTTATCGTGATAAAGGATCTGGAATAATAAAATATGACACAGCAAAGAGAAGATTTGGATTCATTTTATCCCTCCTCACTATTATATATTAACAAGTGGGGAGGGATTTTTCCAGTTAGAATTAAATCCTCTCTTTTCTTTGAGATAAAATTCAACAAATGGAATATTGTGATGTTCGTGGTATAGGGCGATCATCTTCATTGATGTACGGCAGTGAGGACAAAATAGTGGGTCATAGCTAAATGATACCATTATTCGACAACGCCATGATTCTAGAGATCGCATATAGTTTTGCTGTTCTTTAGAAATGGCAGGCATAAGAATTTTGTCTATTTCTCGTTGTCTGGCATATATCCCATAATAGCGGATTTGTTTGAAATTTTCATCAGGAATATGTATGATTAGTCGCTTTATAAAATTCATGACGGGAATAGTCTCAATTATAAGCTTTTCATCTTCATGCCTGTTGTAGTGGAAGGTAACCATTGAGTTTTCGTATTCGTCAATTCTTGAAGTAGCAATAGCTGGCCTGCCAAGATAGCGTCCGATGTATTTTGTAACTTCCTTAAGGTTGCATTTTTTGAATTTAGCATATACATAAAAACCATTTTTATGATTTTGGTAGTAAGCAGCCTTAATAGATCTGAAACAAGAGCCAAAATATTTTTCAAGTAAGTTTAGTAAAGCTGTCTGGAAGGCATTACGCAAAAATTTAAAAGGAAAGTGAGAAACGCGTCTCCAAATACCATCATTGCTTATTCCACCCTCAGTGATGATGCAATGGATAAAGAAAGCCCCTCATGATTGAGGGGGTGGGGAGTTGAAGCACCAACGGTGCTTTTTTACAGATTTTTAGATAAAAAGGTCACATGTAAATTGATTATTCAGATAATTTTAATCATGATAAAATATTTTTAGAATATTTTGGGATTAAAGCAGGAAAAAAAGAAAGTTTGTCAAATAAGAATAGTATGAATTTACTAAGGGAGATTGAAATATGCTGGGAGCAGTTGTATATATTTTGCAGGCAGAGGAGGATGGTTGGCTGCCTGAATTTACAGGTCGAATTATGCATGGAGCTATGTTTCAGATTTTGAAGGACAAATCTCAGGAATTGGCAGAGTTTATTCACAATGATATGAATATCAAGCCCTTTACCGTATCTGAGCTAGATAGATGCCAAGATAATAAAAAAAGTGGCGTTGGTTTCATCATCAAAAAAGGAGATAGATTTCGTTGGAGGGCAACTGTCCTTCATGAATCTCTTATTACCATACTTCTGCAGGTGCCTATTGGCCATAGATTTATTTTGAATAATCAGCCTATGGTGCTAAAAAAGATTATCATGGATGGTCAAGAGGATGTTGCATCCGGACTCTTGGATGAGCAGGACTTAATCGCCCATTGTTTGTCTGTAAATAAGCTATCACAACTAAAATTTGATTTTATATCACCAACTACCTTTAGAGTAGATGAGGTGGATTATCCTATGCCCACACCGTCATTGGTGTTTACATCCTTAGCTAGAAAGTGGCAGGAATTAACCATGCCATTGGAAATTATGCTGCCAGAGCTGGAGGAGAGTCTTAGATATGTATATATTAGAAGTTGGCAGGGCAATAGTAAAAGTGTTTACCTAACACCCCAGCGAGGAATCAATAGCTTTACAGGTACTTTTGTTTATGATATAAGTCATTTGAATATGGAGAACAGAAGGCTGCTATTGTTATTAGCACAATTTGGCGTGTTTGTAGGATGCGGTCGTCTGGCAACACAAGGGATGGGGCGTATTAAGATAACATACAAGTAAAAAAAGGAAAGGGGTTAAATCTATGCTAGTAAAAGCCATATTATTTGATACCAGATCTATTCAAAAATATATTTTTTCAGGAGATAAGCTAAAAACCAATATAGGTGCATCCTTTATAGTGGACAGACTTTTTACGGATGTGTTGATCGAAAAGGTGCTTAATAAAAGAGGCTATGGTCTGAAAAAGTACCAATGGCGTGATACCTCAGCCATTGAAATGCAGACTAACAGTAATTTAAAATGCGAGGTAGCTTATATTGGTGGTGGCAATGCCTTGATATTGCTGGCCCCATCGGAAGATGCGGAAGCCATTGTCCGGGATTTTACCAAGCAGGTGATGCTGGAATATCCAGGGCTGAAAACAGGTGCTGCTATCGGGGAACTACCTTTGGACAAGGGCACTGAGGGAGATGAATTTCAACAGAAACTGACAGAACTTTATACAAAGCTGAAGCAGAATCAAAATAGATTCAGTCCTCAGGTAACCATTCCTTATATGGGTATTACAGTTCCTTGCCAGCTAGATGGAGAAACTGCCGATATATGGGACAAAGACAAGCTGTCCGGTGAAGCAAGATTTATCTCTGCCGCTACTATGGCCAAGTTAAGAAAGGCCTCTATGAAGGAGCAGGGAGAGCTTAATTCACCAGAGGAGGCTAGAACAGCCACAGGTTATTTACAGGCAAGATTTAAAGACATATTGGGAGATAGCTATATTTTCCCCGAAAGCTTGGATAGCTTGGGACAGATAGAAACAGAAAATTATGTGGCTGTTGTTCATATTGACGGCAACAATATGGGGCTTCGATTTAGTCAGTGCAAAAACTTAGTAGAGCGAAAGCAAATGTCTATCAAGGTAGCAAAAATATGTCAGGACTCCTTTGGTAAACTGCTGGAAACCATTATTCAGGAATTGCCAGCTCAGCTTCAGAATAGCAGCTTTGGCATACGAATAAATGAGGATAACAGCAAAGTCTATCTCCCTATTCGTCCTTTGATATTGGGTGGAGATGATGTAACCTTTGTCTGCATGGGGCGCATGGCCTTGGAATACACCCAGAGGTTTATTGAATTTATGGAAACTAATAAGGAGCTGCCTATAGATTGCTGCGGTGGTATTGCCCTGCTAAAAACATCTTATCCATTCTTTAGAGGTTATGAAATGGCGGAACAGCTCTGCGGGGAGGCCAAAAAGATGTCCCGCAAAGAAAAACAGCAGTTAGTAAAGGAAAATACAGCCAACATTCAATGCAGCAGCTGGCTGGATTTTGCTATTCTTCATGGAGAGCAGGCACCAGAGCTATCTCAGCTGAGACAGCAGGAATATCAAGGTATATTGGGTAATATGCATTTTGGTCCCTACAAGGTATTTACAGCCAACAGCATACCAAATAACAAGCGCTACGATTTGACCAAGCTTTTGCATGGGGTACAGAAGCTTCGCAAAGGCAAGAGTCAATCAGCTGAATCTATGGCAGCTAATAAGATAAAGGACATGCGCAGCGTATTGGCTCAGGACAAGCATACCATTCAACGCTTTATGGAGCAGCTGGCTCATATTGGCGGACAGGTGCCAGTAGTTACCGGTTGGGAAAAATATGCTGAACAGCTGTGGTATAGAGAGGCTGAGGTCCAGCCTTGGACTACACCATATGTGGATATGATAGAAATGATAGATTTTACGGATGATACGTTAGTACTCAATGAAAAAAAGGCTGGTGAAGCATGTGAGTAAGGAATTAAATATTGAAATTCAAATCAAGTTGTTGTCAGATATGCATCTTGGCTCCGGCAAAGCCGATGTAAATCTGGATGCAGATATTGTTTATGATGAAAATGGTATGCCTTATTTTCCTGCCAAGAGACTCAAGGGACTTTTGTATGAAAGTGCCAAGGAGGTACAGGAAATGTCAGCCGTATCTGGTAAGGAGCTTTTTTCAATGGAGGAGGTGGAGCATTTATTTGGCCATAATACAGCAGCCTACCAGGACAACCCCCGTCAGATGATTATTCACAATCTGTATTTGCAGGATTATGAGCAAAATAAAAATGCCTGGGATTACCTTACGTCCCAATATCCTACTATACTAAATTCTCAAGCAGTTTTGGATGAATATACCTATATCAGGTATCAAACCAGTATAGATGAAGTGACAGGCACAGCCCTGGAGCATTCTCTTCACAATCTTCGGGTTCTTAAGGCAGGATGCTGCTTCAAAGGAACCATAAGAATTATTAATGGTGCTGGCCAAGCTGAATTGATTATGGCAGCTGCTTGTAAGAATCTTCATTATGCTGGTGGCAAGCGTAATCGTGGCTTTGGGAAGCTTAGCTGCAGCTTCCCTAATATGGAAGCTATTATTAGCAGTGGCTTGAAGAGAAGGTGAAAAAATGGAAAAAATATGCAAATTAGATATAAAGATAGATGTACTAGCTCCTATGGTGTTAACCAGCAAATCTAATAATACCGTTCTCACAACCTCTGCCGATGTCATCAAAGGTTCCATTATTCGTGGTACCTTGGCAGGTATGTATATTCGCAAGCATAATCTTAGGGATCAGGCTCATTTAGATAAGAGCTTTCAAGAGCTTTTTCTGAATACCGGTATCAGATATTTGCCTGCTACTCCGGTAGTTGCCTCCAAACGTAGCAATATCCTGCCTATGTCTATTATGCAAAGCAAAATCACCAAGGAAATATCCGATGGCGCATATGCTGTGTCAGCTGGAGCAGGCTGGAAAAGCCTTAATGGCTATGGTGCTATAATTAACGGTAGCATCCATAAGGCTCAGGTATACAAGACAATTTCCCTGCATATGTCTCGCAATCAGGAAAATGAAAGAATTTCAGGCAAAAGCTTAGAAGGGCACATCTACAATTATGAAGCCATCAAGGCAGGACAAAGCTTTATCTGCTCTCTGTTAGGAACAAGGGATTTGTTGGAAAAGCTGTTAGATGCCTTAGACTTGTCTCAGGGAGTGGATGCATATATTGGCCGCTCCAAATACAATCAATATGGTAGGTGCAGGTTGTCTGCGACAGCGATTGAGGATTTAGATTTATTATCAGATGTAGCAAAAGCGATGGATGATCAGGGATTTTTGACCTTGTATTGCACTACGCCATATATTCCCGACTGGTCAACTGGGGACAATTATCAGGCCTTGTCAGAGCTTGTACAGAGACTTTCTCGTCAGTGTCCAAAGTTGGAATTTCAGCTAGCGGATAACATGTTTATCAAAACAGAGTCCATTGCCAATTATGTTGGTATATGGAATCTCAGGCGGGATGAAGAGCAGGCTATCTCAGCTGGTTCTTTATTCAAAATAAAATGTATTGGACATAATCAGTGGCCAGCTGAAGCTTTGCAGGCTTTGGCGCAGATTTTGTCAGGCACAGGGGCAAGGCGCAATCAGGAGGGCTATGGTCAGTTTAGGCTTTGGCCTGATTACAAGAATCTTGCTCTAGCAGAAGAAAAAGCTTCTCAATCAGTAAGCAAGGCAAGTATTTCACCTCAGGTAGCAGAATCTGTAGCTAATATTCTCATGAATAGATTCCGTAAGGAAATTCGACAGATGGCCTCTATGATGGTTATGGATCTGAGAAAGTCTCTGGCAGGCAAAAATCATCTATTTAGTCGTTTGGAGAATATTCTAGAAAATTGCTACGCAAAAGATAAATCAGGCTGTAGGAAGTTGTTTCAGCAGGCTATAAGCAAGGAAATAAGGGAAAAGAGCCAAGCTGAAAGACATTTACATAATATTAGATATGAAGGAATCAACCTGTTGGATATACTAAAGGGAAGCAAGGAGGCACCTTGGTGGCAGGGATTTTCCTGGGATAAAATACTAGGCCAAGAAATCAACCAGCTTGCTAAGGATATCGACTACAAGCTGCCAGAGGCAGAATGTGGAGAATTGTATCATGAATACTGGTTGTGGTTTTTCCGTCACGCAAGGAAGCTGGCAGCAAAGGCGGTGGAGTAATGAGTAAAGCAAGTATTATAGGAAAAATACGCATTATGGGAGATGTACGAGTAGTTTCTCCTTTAGCCATTAGTACAGGACAATCAGATGGGGTTATAGACAGCATGATTATGCGCAATGGCAATGGTCAGCCCATGATACCAGGTACATCCATAGCGGGGGTTCTTCGTCATATTATTCGTGCAAACTATAACAGCCAAATTGCAGATTTGATCTTTGGCTATATAGATGATAAGCCAGAAGCTCACCAAAGCATGATTGTTATAGACGATATTACTTTAGAAAATGCGGAGCTGGTACTTAGGGATGGCGTTGCCATTGATGGCATTACAGGCACAGCCATTCAAGGTGGAAAATATGATTATGAAGCAGTAGATAGAGGGGCCACAGGCAAAATACAAATTGAGATTACCATTCGTCAGCAATGGCAGGAGCATCAGGAGAAAATACAAGAAATTGTAAAGGCTATAGCAAATCAGCTGGTTAGCGGTATTAATCTAGGCGGACATACCTCTAAGGGATTAGGACAGGTAAATTGTAAAGATGTTAAGGCGTATTTTTATGACTTCACTCAGCCTCAAGCTCTAAATGCCTGGCTAAGCGGAAATACACCTCCTACTGTGTACAAGGCTGTTTCCAAGGCCCTTGTGTCAAAAAATACCTTCCATATGGATATAGATTTGGCTATTAAGGGAGCTTTGATAATAGGTACAGAAACAGATATTTTTGATAAGGACGAACAAAGCAAGGAAAATAAGATAATGCTGAAAAGCGGTACAGATTATGTTATTCCGGGAACCTCTGTCAAAGGAGTTATCCGCAAACAGGCAGAGTATATATGCAGGCATGCTGGTTGCTATAGTCAAGATTTTCTTAATAATCTTATGGGGTATACTGATAAGACAGGTAAAATAAGTCGCAAAAGCAGATTACACACCCAGGAGGTCTATCTCAAGCAAGGCGTTAAGGCCTGTGATCAGACACATGTCCGCATTGATAGATTTACCGGTGGACATATGGATAGCGGCTTATTTACTGACCAGCCTATTTGGCAGGAAAAGCCGTATGTCAAGGTTATGACCATGTCCATATCAGTAGAAGGATGTACTCCAGCAGAGGCAGGACTGATGCTATTACTGCTAAAGGATATTTGGACTGGTCAGGTGGCCTTTGGTGGAGATAAAGCTGTAGGTAGTGGTGTTCTACAGGGCTTAGAGGCTAGAATAAGTTACAACAATCAAAATATGAAGCTTAAGCAGGAAAATAATAAAATCGCAGCAGCACCAGAGACGCAATGTCTTTTGGAGGAGTTGGTTGGAGAATTTGTACGGGCAGGTGAGGCATAGTGAGCAGTAATATCAATCGTTATCCCTATCAGATAGCAAAAAGTAATTGGCACAAGGAATTTTTGACCTGTAGAAACAATTTGGAATTGCAGGTTATCATCGAAAAATATTCATTGCAGGAGGCTGTGGCAGTTATCTGGCTGCCTAACAGACTCCTTTGGGGACGGATTAGTCAGAATCAGATTAGCCTACAGGATGATAGCAGCTTTGCAGATTTGACAATGGTGGAGTTTCGTCTATTTAACGAGAATATGGAAATTTATGGTCGTCATAATGGTACTGGCTATAGCTTAAGAATTATTCAGGACGGCCCTGCTGGAGAATCCACAGTAGAATATGTGGACACCAAGGCCAGACTATGGGGTGAAAATCAGGGTAGTCAGGCTGACTATGTGCATTTGGTGGATATTCAGCGAGGTATCACTATGGATATACCTGCAGATGATAATCAGCATAAATACTACGGCCTGCTTACGAGAAACTATATAGGCTATTTAGCTAATAGCCAGGCCAGTTACACAGACAGCCGTTATGTAGCTATTGTAAATGGGGAGGAGGAATAGGAATGGCCAAGAGTAAACCGCGTCCCGCAAAAAAAGAAACAGTAGATCCGATGGAAGCACTTAGAGCAAAATTTAATCTAACTCCCTTAGAGGAAAAATCAAAGGAGCCTGATTATAGTAATTATACTGGTAATGAGGGTAATAATAAAAATAGCAAGTCCAAGGGGCCAAAGCAAAAAAAGGATACCCTGCTATATACAGCCCAAGCTCCATATAACTTTGTGCCCCTTGTGTCAGAGGTATTGTGGGGAGAACTGCCTCAGGCCAGCTACGAGGAATATGTTCGACATATCAAGGAACAGGGACGGCATACTGGTTATTTGGATATAAATATTATCGCCAAGACACCAATTTTTGTTGGTGGCAACGGCGAGAAATTTTTTGCACCTACTGGTAAGCCTATGCTGCCAGGCAGCAGCATCCGCGGTATGCTGAAAAATATTTTCAAAATTGTTACTGCTGGTGCTATGCGGGAAAATGAGGATATTGAAAGTAGGCATCTCTATTTCCGAGGCTTGGTAGCCAAGGGCTCCTATGGTGCTTATTATAGCAATCGTATGGTGGAAATGAAAAATATTACTACTAAGGAGGGAAAAAAAGAGCTAAAAGGCTTTACTAAAACCCAGCCTGGATTTTTGATAAAAATCAAGGGTACAAATAATTATTTTATTTGTCCTGGCCAAAGTCACAAGGCAAAGTACGAAAGAAATGATAGGCGAGGTCAGAAAGACCAAGGCTCTATTGATTGGGGCAATGAAAAAAACAATTTTGCTTGTGAAATTCACACTGGCAAAATTAGTAAAAAATTCATTTATATAATTATTGATAATCCAGATTGGCGAACAGAAAAGCGTATTCCAGTGCCAGCTCATGTAGTGGAGGAATATAGTAATGACAAAACTCACAAGGGGTTAAATCTTCTAAAGGCAGCCAAAAAGGACAATGAGGCAGCAGGCTTTACCCATTGTCAGGATGTAGACCTTGTAGTGCCTTGCTGCTACATGGCAGAAAAAGGGGAAGTACAGCATTTCGGACATGGTCAGTATTACCGAATCCCTTACAAAAAATCTGTGGCTGACCATATACCAGCAGCCTTGCAAGAAGAGGATAGGGCAGATTTGGCAGATATGATATTTGGTCGCAAGGAACTGTGGGGCAGTAGAGTTTTTGTAGAAAATGCTCCCCTGGTAGGTACAGGACGCAATTTGGCCACTTCATTGACTCATCCTTTGATGTCACCTAATCCAACATCTTTCCAACTTTATTTGGAACAAAGTCAGAATCCAGATAGTGCTAAAATCAATCATTGGGATGACAATACTCATATACGTGGCTACAAGCTCTATTGGCATCAGGCTAATGATGAAAAAAAATGGCAGATAACTCCCGGTAAGGATAAGGAAGTTGATGGCATGACTAAGATTACGCCTTTGGCTGCTGGTTGTACCTTCCAAGGCCGTCTGCGTTTTTCTGATTTGTCAGATGTAGAGCTTGGTGCGCTTCTAGAGGTATTTAATCTATCCCGTAGCAACAACAATATCTGCTTTAAGCTAGGCATGGGTAAGTCTATAGGTTTAGGCTCAATAGCCTTGCAGTCAGAACTGCATCTGATTGATTCTAAGCAACGCTATCATGGCCTATTTACCAAGGATGCCTTTGCTACTGGAGATGCTGCCGCAGATAAAGCTGTGTGGGAGAAATATTTGGATATTTTCCATGCATATCTCAAAGCTAATATTCAGGATTATGCAGGCTATCAGTCCATGCGTAAGGAATTATCTGCTATGCTGGATTGGCAGGTTACTCAAAAAGGCAATAACTGGCAAAATAAGATGAATTATATGGAAATTGGCAATAGGGATGATAGGCGCTATAGAGATAGAGCTATTCTTGTAAGACCATCTAAATATATATTGTAATTAGGTGTCAGATGTACCTCATTTTTATAGGTGCTGGTAATATAATTGCAAAGTAAGGAGAAATATATGAAAAATGGAGTATTACTGTTTCTTAGTGAGGTACATCTGACGAATACAGGACATTTGGTGGAAACCATCTATCAGACTCCGGAGCAGGAGGCTGTTAGCTGTCACCAAACCAATGGGGCCACCGTCAAATATCTCAGTAAAATACTAGCTTCTCAGGGAGAAAGTATAGATAGGATTTTTGCCTTTTCTACTAGAAGAACCCAAGAAAATATTGAATATTTGGCAGGTCCAGATAATCGTAGTCAGCAAGCCACTCAAAGGGATATATTTCTTCAAGATGTGGCAGAAATTCTGCCTGATGCCCGAGAGCACATTGTCTATATTGATTTTGACGAAAATTGTCCCGCTGAATCTACCATGGATTATGTTATGCTTATGGTAGATACCATTCGGGACAGTATTGGTGCTGATGGCAGGGAGTGGAATATCTACACGGATTTAACAGGGGGGATGCGTCATGCAGCCACCCTTATGTTGGCGGTACTTCATATGCTCAAATATATTGGTATCGGTATAGGAGATGCCTTCTATGCCAATTACAATCGCCGTCAACCAGATAAGAACCGCATAGAGCGTGTCACCGTTATCCATAGAATGTTTGAGCTGGTATCTAGTACAGATGCCTTTGTTAATTATGCTCGTTTGGATGAAATAGAAAGTTATTTCCAACAGGTGCCAGAGAACGCCAAAAGTCAGCAGCTCCGCCAGCTGCTGGAATCCTTTGGCAGATTTTCTGCAGCCGTTCAAATCTGTCGGGTAGGCTTATTTGATAAGGCTCTGCAGGATATGGCTCAATCTGTGGCAGAATTCAAGGCTTATGAGGGCAAAAGTGCTCAGGAAAAACTTTTTGCTCAGGTATTGGAGACATTGGAGCAGGATTATGGGACTATTTTCAATCCTCAGGCCACTCATATGGATATTATCCGCTGGTGCATCCGCAAAAAATTCCTTCAGCAAGCCATGACCTTGTTTAATGAGTGGATTCCTGCGGAAATCGTCAGATGCAAAATCTTTTATCCAGCCCCAGAGTATAGCCATGTGATTAGTGTGGCCTGTCAAAAACACAATTCAGGCTACAAATTAGATGCTAATGTTTTTGTTTACGAATTTTACAAATTTAATCTTGAGCAAATCGCCAAAAAAAATATTGCTGCTGCTTCTGGCAAGCCTTTGAAGGATTTTAGAGCATTTATGCAAGGCGGTGCAGAAGGCCCATTGCCAGACAATGTGCCCAATGCCCCTTTGGCAAGATTAGTGGATCAGCTAGGTAGTATCACTGAAATACGAGAATTTTATAATTGTGGCCTGCTCACACGCGAAGTTTTCCAAAGCAAATACAAGGAGCTATATCTGTTGCTGGACTACAGACGGCAGAAGGAAAACAAAAAAACTTGGTCGGAATTTTTTGCCAAGGCAAAATTGACCAAGGCAAATCTGATCAATTATTTGGCCACAGCACCTGCAAAATTGATTAATAGTATTTTGGAAATAGAAAATGAAGCTTCAGGTTCTGAGAAGAGATTATCTGAGCAGCCAGGAAAATCTTCTCATGGTTTTGCCTATGAGGATATTCTGAGAGAAATGTTGGACAAAAAGCTGGCTCAGACAAATGTAACGACAGAGGAGCTGATAGCTGTTCTGCAAAATGCCTATTGGCTGCACAAACAGCGGAATGAAATCAATCATGCTAATAAAAGTCAGGCGGCAGCCTCCAATCAACAGCTGGAGCAGTGCATGTTGGAAACTATGGATGCCATAGAAGGAGTCAGATGATGAAGAATATTATGTTGTTATTTCTTAGCAGGCTCAGTTTGAGAGGTAATTTGATAGGAACAAAGCCTATATATGATTTGGGGCAGGGCAATCTAGTAGAGACTCATACAACTAATGAATCAGCTGTGCGTTATCTATTCAATCATCTACCAGCAGGAGAAAAACTGGATAGATTGTATATTTTTGCTTCTCAGAATGTGCAAGGCAAGCCGAGACAGATTGATGAGCCTGGTTTTGAAGGCGAATACAACGATTTGGCGTACTTTATCCAGCGAATATCTCAGTTTTGGCCGGAGGCAAAGGAGTCCATTCAGGTAGAAAATTACAATGAAAATCTCCAAGGCCAGGAAGCCATAGGTCAGATAATGGATATGAGCCGGGACATTCAGGCATATGGACAGCAACAGGGCGATATTCGTCTTCATGCGGATTTGACAGGTGGCTTTCGTAGTGCCAATATGGTTATGTTGAATATTATCAAACTGTTGCAATATAGTGGCATGGAAATAGGTCATCTACTATACTCCAATATGAATAGGGACAAAAAAGATGGGCAGGGAAATGTGCTGCCTAGCTATGTGGAGGATGCCCGCAGTATATATAGTATGTTGGATTTGGTATCTGGAGCAGCAGAATTTGTTCGTTTTGGCAGTGTAGACAGTATTATGGAATATTACCGTTCTGTGGAGAAGAAATCCTCTGCTTTAGAAGGATTGCTGCAGGCCATGGACAATTTTGCCAAGGAAATCAAGTTGTGTCATTATGGTACCTTCAAGGAGTCCATCTATCAGCTGCAGCAGGCCCTGGATAATTTTGCTAGGGAAAAACAAGAAACAGATATGCTGTTGGAACCACTGTTGTATCGCATTCACAAGGAATACGATGCCATTTTGGATCATGCCGATGATGATATAGCTCTGATTGAATGGTGCTTACAAAGGGACTATATACAGCAGGCCATGATTCTTTATACCGAACGAGTAGTTTCTATGTTGGTGGATAATCAGGTATTGGTTTTGACAGTGGCTGGAGAGGATAGACTGAAAAGGGACAGGGAAAAGGCAGGCAGGGCAAACTTAGCTACAGATTTGATTTATGATATTTTTGTAGATGTCAGAACCAATACGGACAACTCCGTGATTGACAAGTTAAAAAAGGAATTACTGCCTGAAATAAAAAAACTGCTGCAGGATGCTCACAAGGAATACCATGACAGTATATTTTATCAGCAATTTTTGCAGGAATTTATTCAAAAAAAATATGGGCAGGAATCCGGCTTGGTATTGAGGAATATTTCTCCATTGGCAGAAAAGCTGGCTGCCTATAATCATTTGGCACATTCAATGCTTCAAGGACAGGCAGTGGGTTATACTGAGTTAGAAGAAAGCTGGTTGGAATATTATCTGTCTAAGGAATCCCAAGGTGAGACTAATAGTGCTACATTTGCTAAATATCAAAAGCCAGGCATGAAATATAAATTCTGTTTGAATAAGTATTATGGTGGAGGAATAAAGAATAAGGATTTGGACAGATTTTTAAACATATCTGTGGAACTTAAAACTAGGTTGGAATCCATGCTTGAGTCAGGGGAATTGCTTTGTAAATTGCCTAAAGAAAGTATTTTGAAAATATATAATGGGTATCGTCAGATTCGGGATGAGCGCAATATATCCAGTCATGCCAAGAAGCAAAAATCACAATTAGGTTTTAAGGGGATCAAAGATACCATTCAGGAAAGCTTAGAAGCTATTAAGGGGGCTATAAATAAAGAGTGAGAAATTTTATTAATTATACTAATCATCCCTCAGCTAATTGGTCAGAGGCACAGCGTCAGGCTGCTCAGCTATATGGGGATATCATAGATATGGATTTTCCAGAGATAGAGCCTCATTGGGATGAGGAGCAGGTGGCTTCTTTTGCCTGTCAGCAGGCGGAGAAAATCATCGCCCAGAAGCCGGTGGCGGTTTTGGTTCAGGGAGAATTTACTTTTAGCTATATGTTAATCAGCCTGCTGCTGCAGGCTGATATCAAGGTGCTGTCTGCTTGCAGTCAGCGCTGTACAGAGTCGGTTATCAATGAAAAACAGGAAACTATACGCCGTTCCATATTTAAATTTGTGCGTTTTCGACAATATCTTTCCTGTGAGTTGTATTCTGATGATTAATGTGTTAAAATTTAAGTAGATTTAATTTGGTAGATAAATGCCTGTTAGGGCCGTCTCAAATTAAAAAGGTCATCAATGGCAATAATCCTTGCCCTGTAAGGGCTGAAAGGGTATTGAGTAGGAAAAATTGGCAGAGAAGTGTTGATTTATTCAATAAAATTTTGCTTGATGAGCCGGCCAAATTAAAATCAGTTTCAGGGCCGGCATATTTACTGCCTTGGCAGGGTATGCTGTTGTGCGCCGCCTAATGCCGTTTACGGCATTGAAACGCAGAACCACCCCTTTCTAGTGGTGGGAGAGCCTGTATTGTTGTGCGCCGCCTAATGCCGTTTACGGCATTGAAACATCCAAATTTCCGCCACGTCGCCAGCAGCTAAGGTGTTGTGCGCCGCCTAATGCCGTTTACGGCATTGAAACGTCACTACAGGGTTGCTGAAATCTCTATCTCTACTGTTGTGCGCCGCCTAATGCCGTTTACGGCATTGAAACCTTGGAATACAAGACCGGAAACACCAATTTCACCGTTGTGCGCCGCCTAATGCCGTTTACGGCATTGAAACGATTATACAGAGCCTCATTCCCGTTCATTGGATCGAGGTTGTGCGCCGCCTAATGCCGTTTACGGCATTGAAACTATGTCGTCTGAGTACATCCTGTCATTATGTTTACAGAATTGTTGTGCGCCGCCTAATGCCGTTTACGGCATTGAAACCCCTTTCGAGCGTAAGTTATTCCGCTAATTCTAACGGAAGTTGTGCGCCGCCTAATGCCGTTTACGGCATTGAAACAGCACAGTTCCTTCATCTTCTGGTCGAAAGTTTCGGTTGTGCGCCGCCTAATGCCGTTTACGGCATTGAAACTGCTTAAAGTCATCGCCGGTAAAGTTTGCCACATCGAGGTTGTGCGCCGCCTAATGCCGTTTACGGCATTGAAACGATAGTCGCACCACTTATCATTTATTAATTCTAGTTGTGCGCCGCCTAATGCCGTTTACGGCATTGAAACGAACTTAAACATCTGCT
>SAMEA104315425__coassemble_1113_pt1 | contig 15796 bp, 9 predicted proteins | sample SAMEA104315425__metabat2_low_PE_026 | metagenome-assembled genome bin SAMEA104315425 (sample SAMEA104315425) | gut metagenome | biome: Monkey gut; feature: monkey-associated habitat; material: faeces | place: China | collected 2013
AAAAAAACTATATTTGTCGATAGCTATCCCATAGCTATTATCAAACCTATATAAGCACCCAATCAATTCAAAGAGCTATCCGGGGTATATACCGGTATCTTTTTGAAATAACGGTTATTAATCTCCATAATCTCCCTGGTTTCTGTCCGGTAGAACTTCACTCTCCCCGCCTGCAATGGCTCTGGCAGATTATCCGGTACAGCCAGACATTCCACCCAGCGATAAGGCTTCCTCTGGCCCTGCTCATCCTCCTCATAGTAGAGAGTATCCTCTGGCCCTGGCTCCTCATCCCCCTTACAAGGGGCAAAATGCAGCTTTATCTGCTCCATAAACATCAGACAGGTTTCCTCAGACATATCCAAGGTTCCCTCCTTGCTTTCATCTGCTCCATTATAAGCCGCAATAAAAATGGCCTTGCCATAGATAATTTCCTTTTCATCAGGGGCAGGAAATCTCCGGTTAGGCTTCATGCCCAACACAGCAGCCAAATCATTTACTAAAATAAACAGGGAAATGCCTGGCTGAATCTCAAAAAACTCCACAGCACCATAATTGCCCTCCAGAACATCCCGAATGGCCTCCTCATGCTTGCCATGACCAGCAGGCAATCTAATAATTGCAGGCTCCTGACCTGGCTCGATTAAAATTGCCCGCATTAACTGCTCCTTTGCCATAAATCTGATTTCCTCCTAAAAAAAATCACATAATATTGTTTGTCAAGACTTGTTATTAAAAAAATAATGTGTTAGTATACAAGTCAAAGAGGGAATCTCTGAGATGCGCGTTATTCCTTTCATCGTCTGGCCTACTCTTTTAATAAGGGAGCCTGATATTGCACCGTGGCTGTTGAATCGTCTTCGAGCGAATAACAAAAGCGGCGGCTAAGGGCACCCACCTGCAACCGCAGGTTAGACCTGTTGGTCGACGACATTTCGGAACCCACTTATGACGGAAGGTCCTTTGGACCTTCCGTTTTCTTTTGCCTTTTTTTACCTAGTAGTCAAAGACTATTTCCTCTTATCCTATACCTACCAATGACATATGCTAACTATCATAGCCTATTATTCCTGACTCGTCAACAGGATAGCGTGCTTCATTCTAGCCACATTCTCCTTAATATCATCCTCTGGGAAGAAAGCCCGGACAGCCTGTATCTGCTCATCCTCGCCATCAGCAATCACAACCTCTACTCTATCCCCCAGAATCCGTCTGGCCTGATGAGCCACCAGCCGGATATGCTCTGTATCCGTCAGGATAATATACTTATTGGCAATATCGCTATGAGCCGCATTAACAATCTCCTCCACAGATGGGCCGGAAGGATCACTGCCATCCAGAATAACAGTAGCTCCCGCCTCCTGCAGCCTTTGACCAGCCTCCTCATTAGGTGCCACCGTCATCAGAGCCAGAGGCAGCAGGAAGCTTTGCTGTACCATAGCCATAGCATGAGGCTCCGCCATAATATTAATATGAATTTCCCCAATATGGCCCCAGCCTACAGCCCGCTCCAGCACCTTGCCGGGATGCTCCGAATGAAGATGAATAAACAGATTGCGGAACCTTCTCTCCACCACCACGAAGTTGCCAATCTCCTGCAGCTCCTTTTCTATCAAGGTAACAGAAAGCTTAGGATTGGCCACCATAAAGGTAATACAATAAGGCCGTACCATATCATCATATGGGCTGATAAGATTCTCCTGCCGATTTACCCCGAAGCTGTTGGAGAAAGGCAGAGTAGGGGACACAAATTCCCCAATAATCCCTTTGAGACAGCCATTGAGAAAGACCTGCATAATCATTTCTCCCGCATCTATTTTCTCCGTAAAGGATTCCTCCCCTGCCTTAATAGCCGCCCTAATAATTTCCGTAATATGCAAGCCGGATTTCACCGCATGATAGGCACCCTTGGCCATAATCTTGGAAGCCACAATAATAGGCCGATTCTTCTGCTCCGGCACAGCCTTTTGGGCATAAAGAATACCATATTGAAAGGCCTTGCCAAATTCTTGAGAGGTGGCATTGTATTTTCCCACCAGGCCCTTGGCCAAGCCCCGCAGAATCTGAGACAGAATTACCCCTCCATTACCTCTGGCTCCCAGCACAGCCGCATCTGCTACCCGCCGTGCCAGACCGCCAATACTTTCATTGACAGAATCTGCCAGAGGCAGTACCGCAGCCCCCATAGTCCGCAGTACATCCGTCCCAGGCTTACCGCAGTAGAAAAACCTGCCATTTTTCTTCAGCTTGTTGATTGTCTCATATTCCAGTATAAACTCACTATAGGCACCAATAATCATCCGCTTGTAATCAGCGCCAGTGATTACTTCATTATTTCCCATAATCTATCTCCTATACTAAGATAATTCTTCTTTTAATGAATGTAAAAATTGTATATAATATAATTATTCGCTATATTCTCTAATTAACCTTTTTTTAGAGGAAAAAGTAAGGAGATTTTTTATGGAAAATTTAAAAATAGCTAATATGCAGGCTGAAACAGAGGAAAAAACCTCCTCTAAGCCGAAAAGAAAATACACTCGCCGCACTACCTCCAGCAAGGCCAAGACCACTGCCAAAGCCCCCAAGCCAAAGTACGAAAAGATTTTTGCTCTGGATATTGGTACTCGCAGTGTTATTGGCATTGTAGCAGACAAAACCCCTGCCGGCCTAAAAATCATCGCCACAGAAAGAATGGAACACAAAACCAGAGCTATGGAGGATGGCCAGATTCACGATGTACCCCAGGTAGCCAGCGTTATTGACACCGTAAAGAAAGCCCTGATAAAAAAGGTAGGCCCTCTGAAAAGCGCAGCCGTAGCCGCCGCCGGCCGTGCCCTCTACACCATGACCGCCTCAGCAGAGATGGAGTTCAGCGGCATTATTACCCCTGAACAGGAGCGCAGTTTGGATTTTGCCGGCGTACAGGCAGCCCAGGCCCAGCTAGCCACCTCTGGCACTGTAGAGGATTTGGCCAACTACTACTGCGTAGGCTATAGCACCGTCAAATACGAGCTGGACGGCACCAAGCTAAAGACTCTGGTAGGACAGCGGGGACGAGTTGCCTCCGCCACTGTTATTGCCACCTTCCTGCCACGACAGGTTATAGACTCCATGCATTCCGCCCTGCAAAGCGTAAAGCTGGATATGCACGCCCTGACTCTGGAGCCAATTGCCGCCATCAACGTGCTGATACCGCCTACCATGCGCCATTTGAATCTGGTATTGGTAGATATTGGTGCAGGCACCTCCGATGTGGCCATTACCCGCAACGGCTCTGTTATCGCCTATGGCATGGTACCCCAGGCTGGTGACGAGATTACCGATGCTATTTCCCAGCAGTACCTGCTGGACTTCAATGTAGCAGAACAGCTAAAGCGAGATGCTACCAACGGTCTACAGTGTCATTTTGCCGATATTATGGGCATGGAATACGATTTGTCCGCCACAGAGGTATTGAAGCCTGTCCTGCCCAATATCCGCAAGCTGGCAGAGTCCATTGCCCAGCAGATATTGGAGCTGAACGCCAACGAACCACCTCAGGCAATTATTCTGGTGGGTGGTGGCTCTCTAACACCACATCTTAGCGACTATGTAGCAGAGATTATGAACCTGCCTATGGGCCGGGTAGCTGTACGGCATCCAGATAAAATTGATGGCATTGTGGATATTCCCGAAGAGCTGCGGCTGCCTGATGCTGTAACCCCTCTAGGTATTCTCAAAATCGCCTCCCTGAATACCCTGCATTTCCTTCGGGTTTATGTCAACGACACAGAATACAGTCTCTTTAACTTCCGTGACCTGACTGTTTCTGATGCCCTGCTGAATGCTGGTATTATTCTCAAAAAACTTAACGGCCGTCCAGGCCTTGGGGCCATGCTGAAGATTAACGGCGAAAACAAATTTATCCCTGGCACCATGGGCACTATGGCACAGCTTCTGCTGGATGATGCCCCAGCCACCTTGGATACGCCTATTCGGGATGGCAGCCGTCTACAGGTAATTGCTGGCACCAACGGATCCATTCCAGAAATCACTCTGGAGGATGTGGTGGATATTCCCCCAGCCTATACTATATTTATCAATGGTCAGGAAACCAATATTGCCGCCCAGTACACCATCAACGGCCAGCTTGCTCAGCCAGGACAGCTTCTCCACGATGGGGATGATATTATCAGCCGTGACACCAGAACTCTAGGGGAGGTACTAAACACCGCCGGCTTCCCACCTCTGGGCAAAAAGATAAAATACACCCTGAACGACAAGGAATCCCAGTACACCATTGCCCCTCGGATACTCCTTAACGATAACGAAGCCAATCTCTCTGATGAAGTACATCAGCAGGACTATATAGAATATATTGCCCCGGATTTGCCCAAGCTGGGCGATGTGCTGAATGTTTCCGAACTGGATGCCTCTCTGGTGATATATTACGAGGGACAGGAGCACAAGATTCCTTCTGCCACCGTAACTCTGGAGGTAAACGGCCATCCTGCCAGCACCAACACCCTTATTGAGGATGGCAGTCAGGTAAGATATATGAAGTCCCTGCGGGCTGCCACCACCGTTAGCGATGCCCTGCTGGCAGTAGGCTTCCAGCCACCAGCCGCCCAGAGCCGGGTAAGCTTCACCATTTTGGTCAACGAAAAGCCCGTAAACTTTACGGATCCCATCAAGAACGGCGATGAACTGGCTGTAGTCATTAGCCAGCCAGCCCATAACGAAGCAGACCAGGCAGCCAAACCACCTATGACTGCCGCCGCCATAGAGGACTCCATTAAGCTGGCAGACAAAATAAACAGTATTCCCGGCCTTTCCGAAGCACTAAAAAACAAATAAAAGTGCGGCGTACAGGCATTAGGCCTATCCGAAGCCCCAAGAAACAGATATAGCCAAACAAAAAGACTGATAGCACATCATATTCACTATCAGTCTTTTATTTTATTTTATTTTCTGCAATATCTGCCTCAGCTTATCAACATCAATAGGCTTGGCGATATGGTCATTCATGCCTGCTTCCAGACACCTATTTCTATCCTCGACAAAGGCATTGGCTGTAAGAGCAATGATAGGTATCGTCGCGGCATCTTCTCTATCCAAGCCCCTTATTGCCTTGGCAGCCTCAATACCATCCATGACAGGCATCATCATATCGAGGAAAATCATATCATATGTACCAGCTGGCTTAGAAGCAAATCTATCCACGGCCTGTCTGCCATCTGAGACAATATCCACTGTTGCACCACTATCCTCCAGGAGCATCTTGACAATCTCGGCATTCAGCTCATTATCCTCTGCCACCAGGATGCTGATATTGCATTTTGCCTCTGCTGTCAGCGACGGCTGTTCCTTCTCCTCAGTTTTCTCGGCAGGCGGTTCGGCAATCTCAAACGGTATCGTAATCACAAAGGTAGAGCCTTTGCCCTCTACGCTATCGACATCTATACTGCCCTTCATATACTCCAAAAGGCTCTTGACAATAGCCATGCCCAGGCCTACACCCATGTAGGAGGTACGGGCATCATTCTTCTCCTGGCTGAAGGGCTCGAAGATTTTTTTCAGGAACTCCATGCTCATGCCCTCACCAGTATCGCTAATCGTCCAAGCGTAGGTGCAGATGCCATTTTCCTCGCCCATACACTCCAAGGAAGTACTAATTTTGCCTCCCTTGTGATTGTATTTGATACAATTACTGTATATATTCAAGAAAATCTGGCGAATATGTACAGGACTTCCCCAGACATACCTATATGGCAACTGATATTCATCCAGTGCATACTCCCAGTCAATGCCTGCATCCACAGCTCTCCCCTTGATAATATCCACTATATCGGATGACATCTTCCTAAGGTCTATCAGCTCATGGGACAGCTCGACATTGCCATCCTCTAACTTGCTCATCTGCAGTATATCGCTAAGCAGGGAAAGGAGATGGTCTGCCGCCACCATCATCTTTTTGTGATTGTCACGCACTAGATTTCTGTCCATGAGGTGTTCTTCGTCAATCTTCAAAAGACCGATAATGCCATTCAGCGGGGTACGTATATCATGACTCATCCTTGACAGGAAGCTGCTCTTCGCTGCATTAGCCTCTTCGGCACGTATTACAGCTTCCTTCAATTCTCGGTTTTTTTGCTCCAGACTGTACATATACATCTGTTGCACCTCAAACTGCTTCCGCTGATAGGTCTTTTCAGTTCGCTTCAACAAGATGTTGATGACAGAAATCATAATCAGGTAGATGGACAGCACGCACAGCATAATATAAATCATCGATGTAAACACATCTATCTCATTCATAAAGGCATATATAGAATAATCCTGTGCCCTGTCCATAAGGCCAAAATGGTAGCCAAACAGTTTTGTGTAATCCTGAACACTCACCAGTCTTCTATAAGTTTTTTGTTCCTGCAGTTTATTCAGTATAGGAACATCATCTATTTTCTTCCCTAGTAATTCATTATTATTGGCTGCTATGATACTGCGGTCCTTGCCAATAACAACCACCCCGGTATCCCCATAAACATACCCGGTAACCAGCATCTGAATCTGATTATTGATTACATTGGCATAATCTGCCGGAGTATAAAAATACCCCAGCACCATGCCTGGTGCGTCCTGACGGGCAACAGCCGCTAGGTCAATATGAGAGCCATCCTCATTTTGAATCCGTATAGTATATTTCTTTTCGGGAAATGAATTTATCTCCAGCACAAACTTCATATCCAGCCTGCCTAGAATCTGCTCTGCCGGTGTTCCATTCGTATCATATGCAGCCACGACATTACCAGATTCATCGAGGACAATAAACCCATCCAAATACGCATCATGTGCCTGCTTGTACAGAATTGCTGTATTAGTCTTGGCATCTCCATTAACTATAGAATTGTATTTAAGCCTGCGGCCGGTATCGTCGGTACTTTCCACCACTCTAAGCAAGCTCTTTGCTTCAGAGGCTGTATCCATGATTTGGCTTTTATTGCACTGTTCCTTGATGTATTCCACGGAAGCAGTCAGTTTCTCTTCCGCCTTGTCGACATCAGCCCTTGCCGCAACAGCGAATGTTACCATCAGCAGCAAAACACCAACCAAGATTTCGAGAAATATTAATTTTTTCCAAGGTATTGCCTGTTTAATTTCCTTCATTTGGCTCCTCCAAATATCGTTCCGGGTTGGAGAAATACTTCCCTATAATCTGCTCCGTTGTGCCATCTGCCCGCATCTCTCTAAGCACCTTGCCAAGCTGGACATGAATCCCTCTCGCATCATCCTTGGCAAAGGCCACGCCAACACCGACTGACTGCAATGGCTGCTCCAGGATACGCACCTTCAGATTGGTATTCCTTATACATTCCTCAATAACGGTATTATGCCCAGCCATGGCATCAGCATAACCCTTGGCCAGCATCATAAAGGCCAAATCCCTTTTTTGCACGGAGATAACCTTTTCCAGCGGTGGCAGACTGCCATCATGCTTCTTGATAACATCCTCTGGCTTGGTCGTGCTCTGCACAACCATAATCTTATCCTCCAAATCAGCTAGCGAATATATATTGCTATCCTCTCTGACCGCAATGACCTGATTGCTTTTCATATATGGGCCGGCCCAGGCATATTGGTCTTCCCTGCCTGTTTCGGTAAACGAGCTCCAGATACAGTCAATATCACCATCTGCCAAGAGCCTGTCCTTGTCCTCCCAATTGATAAAGACAAACTTCGGCTTATAGCCCATACGGGCAAAGGCTTCTCTGGCCAGCTCCACGTCAATGCCCGTTACGATGCCATCCTCATCCGTATAACTAAAAGGAGAATAATCATCACAGCCTACCTTTACAACCGGCTGGTCATCCCCTACAGCCTCTTCGTCTGCAACATTCTGACCGCACCCATAAAGCATGGCAAGCAGCAACATTAACAATGTCGTGATTAATATTGTTTTTTTGTTCATCAAGCCCCTCATCTCCTACCTATACAAGCATGCATAGTCTATATTTTACCATTGACTAATACAAAATTCAATCTGATAAATAAAAATTTTAGGCCTAACAACCTATATACCTAAAACCATCTTCACCCCTGCCCATTTCCCCACACAAACACCCTAGATACAAACATACTGCCAGGTCAATCTTTGCAGGACATTTGCACACAAAAAAGCCCTAGAAGCTCACTCGCTTCTAAGGCTTTTTACATAGCAAGGCTTATCCTAGCCTGCTTAACGCTTCATATTGATGAGTGTTTCCAGTAGCTCATCTGAAACAGTAATAATCTTGGAGTTGGACTGATAACCGCGCTGAGTAACAATCATATCCGTCAGCTCGCTGGCCATATCCACATTGGACATCTCCAAAGCCGAAGGAGTAACCGTGCAGCCAAGTGCACTAATCGTACCAACATTGGCAGTACCAGAGTTATTAGATTGGGTATATAGTGAATTGCCACTCTTAGTTAGACCGGACGCATTATTAAACTGCGCAATGGCAACCTGTCCCCTTGCCACATTCAAGCCATTGGTATATGTGCCTGTGATAACGCCATTGCTATCAATAGATACAGACTTCAAGGTACCTGCAGCATTGCCATCTGCAGAGGCAAATGCTGTATTACTACCAGAATATTGTGTCAAACCTGTGAAATCCATGGTAATATTCTGTGTGCCAGTTGCACCATTAGTCAAGGTAAGGGTTGAAATACCCGCACCATCAGCATAACCACCATTTGTGTCAAACTGAATAACAGCATCCTCCATAGACACCGTAGTTACCTTGCCATCAGAACCTACTATCTCCTGAATACCTGAACCATCCGTATTTACTGATGCTGTCCATTGATTACCTGTTGTACTATCAACCTTTGTTTTTGTTAAATACAATACTACATCATGCTTGTTGCCCAATGAATCATAGACTGTCATCAGCGTGGTCAATGGCTTGCTATTGCCTATGGTATATGTACCGCTGGTCTCTGTACTGGTAGTACCATCACTCATGTCCAACGTAACAGACAGCACCTCGGATGTGTAATCATCACCAGCTGTATATACAGTATTATCCTTGGCATTAACCTCAATGCTGGCATCATCAACTGTCAATGTCAAATTTGAAACTGTCAGGCCATCATTTGGTACTAAACTGCCACTAGTCATCTCAACTGCATCACCATTTACCGTACCAGATAACTTGTCTATTGTATCAGTTGAATTATATGCTATAGACTGCACCTTTGTGGTAATTTGCGTAACGGGATTTGTTGGCGCTGGCTGAGTCGTTCCATCCCAATAATGTACACCACTATTATTTATTAATTGAAATGTGTTGTTATTCGTCGCATCAGTCAAAGTAACAACATTACCACTTACACTAGTTACAGTCAGAGCAACAGTTCCACCCTTAGTATAATTTGCATTTGCAGACTGTATTGTCAATGGTGTTATTTGGTCGGCATTAGTCTGGTTGCTCAGTGAAATCGTATATGAAGTATTAGAATTATTTGTCAAGGTACAGCCATTATCTAGGTTTACCGTTGTACCATTAACACTTGCAACACCAAATGAAGATAAATTTGTTCCTACTTTATATGTATCAGTAGAGGTAACAGGTATGTTCAGCGTATCACCATTTTTTGTACTACCGACTATATTAGCACCACCAAACGAATACGTTTTACCCATGGCATACGAGCCTGTAGCAGTTCCCACTACTGACATGTTAGTGTCCTTAAATCCGACCTTCAAATCAGTTATTGTGCTCTTATAAGGGCCAACAGACCATGCCCCGCTGCTCCTAGGTGATACAGTTATTGTATTGCCCTTTTTTTCTGTCAACTTTAACCCTTGAATAGTGGCCTCTGCGGAATTAAGGTTTTTGGTCAGATCAGTCTTGGTGGTAGCTGCTGCCGCCATGGTTTCTCCTGTTTGAATTTTTATTTCACCTGGTTGAGCCTTGGTATCATAGGTTCCGCCCGGAGTCTCAGAGCACCAGCCCTGCACTTTTAAACCATCACTGTTAACATAGTAGCCCTGAGCATCAAACTTAAAATTACCATTGCGTGTATAATATGTCTGTTCACCATTTTTTACAATAAACAACCCATTGCCAGACAGGCACAAATCTGTATTCACGCCTGTCGACTGTACAGAGCCGTCTGTAAACAGCGTATCAATAGATGATGTAGCAGAACCTAGGCCTATCTGCTTTGGATTCGTACCGCCCAAGCCATTAGCAGGCGAGGAAGCACCGCTCAACGTCTGGCTCAGGGTATCGCTAAAGGTCACACGGCTTGACTTAAAGCCGGTAGTGTTGACATTGGAAATATTGTTGCCCACCACATCCATTCTAGTCTGGTGGTTTTTCAATCCGGACACGCCGGAATAGAGTGAACGCATCATAATGTATCAGTCTCCTTTGCATCAGACAGTGTTTTCGTCTCTGTCAATCCAAAGCCTCCCGAGGGTCCAGCTTTAAAGGATTGCTGCACTATCTATATTCGTAAAAATATTCTCCTTGGCACTCTGACCGTCTACAGCGGTTACTATAGTCCTCTCCTTGACGCTGACAACCATAGCTACATCATTGAGAAAAATCAGACTCTTCTTAGAGCCTTTTTTGTCTACCTTATCCACCGCCTGCTTCAACCTTGCCAAATCCTGCTTATCAAAAGCAATCCGTCTATCCGCAAGCCTTTGCCGGGCATGCTTCGAAAAATGTATCTCTGAATTTACAGACTGTATGCCCATTTGCAAGCCTGCCAACCTCCTTTCCTTGCTTTATCCACATAATTTCTTATGTGGTATAAATATATCACATTTGCCCCCCCGTACAAGACATTTCCCAAAACAGTCCTTTTGGGCAAAAAAAAGCCCTAGAAGCTCACTCGCTTCTAAGGCTTTTTACATATATTTATCTATTATATTTTTCGGCCAAGGCCTTCAGCCAATTGGCTTTATACTGCTTCAGACTGCCTGGCAGCATACGCCAGCCCCAGTTGCCCTCAGCAACTCCCGGTACATTCATACGGCAGCTGCCGTCCAGCTGGAGAATATCCTGCAAGGCAATAATAACCATGCGGGCATCAGAAGCATAGGCATGCTCAATAAGCCTGCTATCCAGCTCCTCTGGCAGGGAACCAGCCGCATCCAGCATATTGGCAATAGCCTCCACCTCAGCTCGGGAAGCATTTTCCTTCAGCCAGCCCACCATAGTGTTGTTATCATGGGTGCTGGTATAAACAATACAATCCTCTGGCTCCACAAAATTGATGCGGCCATTCTCATTGAAATGCAGCTCAAACTGCAATATCTTCATACCTGGGAACTGACAGGCCTGCCGCAGCTCCTCCACCTCATTGGTAATAACCCCCAGGTCCTCAGCCACAATAGGAATATCCCCAATATCCTTGCGAATAATATCGAAGAAAGCCTTGCCTGGACCTGGCTTCCACACACCATGCTCTGCTGTCTTGGCATCACCATCAACCTCCCAGAAGGACTCAAAGCCTCTGAAATGGTCAATGCGGATAATATCCACCTGACGCATCAGATTGCGGAAACGACGAATCCACCAATCATAACCATCCTGCTTCATAACCTCCCAGTTGTACTGAGGGTTGCCCCACAACTGGCCAGTCTTGCAGAAATAATCTGGCGGTACACCAGCCACCTTATATGGTCTGCCATTCTGATCCAGCTTAAAGAGCTGCTGATGCGCCCAGGCATCGGCACTATCCAGAGAAACAAAGATTGGCATATCCCCCAGAATCTGAATACCCTTCTTGTTGGCATATTCCTTCAAATCCTGCCACTGCTGATAGAACATATACTGCTCGAAATGGATTTCCCCAATCTCAAAGGTAAGCTGTTCCTCCATAGCAGCCAGAGCCACCTCATCACGGCGAACAAACTCAGGATCCCACTGATTCCAGCACTTGCCATTGTGCCAATCCTTCAGCACCTTGAACAGGGCATAATCCCGCAGCCAATAGGAGTTTTTCTTGGCCCAGGCCCGATACTCATCCCTAGCGGTAGAGTCAGACATGGTAATGGCATTGATATAAGCCTTGAAAATCAAGGATGGCTTCATCATCTGTGCCCAGGCATAATCAGCCTTGCCATCGTTGATAATAGAAGCATCCTTCAAATCCGTCTCAGTCAGGAAGCCCTTTTCTGCCAAAAGCTCCAGCGAAATCAACAAAGGATTGCCCGCAAAGGCAGAGGAAGAAGCATATGGAGAATTGCCTGGCCCTACAGGATTCAGAGGCAGAATCTGCCATACCTTCTGTCCAGCGGCTGCCAGGAAATCAACAAACTTGTATGCCTCTGGCCCCAAATCACCAATACCAAATGGAGATGGCAGAGAGGTTGGATGCAGCAGCACACCGCACTGACGAACCCCCTTGGCCTTGGCCACAGCCTCAGCCTTGTGACGGTATACCAAGCCTGTATATGGTGGAATCTCCACCTCCATACGGCCCCGGACAATAGGCAGGTCTGGACGGCCCTCCAGCACATCCTCCATCACGCCTGCTGCCAGGTCCCGCACCTCCAAAGACACCTGCTGCATCTCATTACTGCGGTTCAGCAGTACCACGAACACCTCATTATCCGCCTTGGCCCCAAAGACATCATGGCCTCCATCTATAACTCTGGCATAACCATAGACATCCCCCTTGGCATAGAGAGGCAGAATCTTACCAGTCTGCAAGGCTGTATGCTCATTGCGAAGATGAATCAGACGGCGAGTCCACATCCTCAGCTCAGGATCCCCATTCTTCCAGTCATATGTACCACGGCAATAAGGATCCCGATAGCCCTGCAGGGCAATCTCATCACCATAATAAACACTAGGCACCCCGGGGAAGGTCATCTGCCACAGAATAGCCATCTTGGTACGCATCAAGCCCTTGTAAAGGCGCTCCCCATCCAGACGATAGCTAGCCTGACGCACGGCAGGCACACCCTCCTGACTAGGAGCCTCCCCCAGCAAGGTCAGGATACGCTCTCTATCATGACTGCCCAGAAGATTCATCATGGCATAGAAATTATGCTTTGGATAGTTCTCCTGCAAGCTCCGCAGTCTAACACTAATCTGGCCAGCATCTGCATAGCCCAAAAGGAAGTCCAGCACAGCCTGACGGAATGGATAGTTCATAGCAGAATCCAATTCCTGACCACAGAGATACTCGCGGGATACACCATAGGCGCTCTTGTTGGAAGCATCCTCCCAAACCTCTCCCAGCATAACTGCATCCTTATCCACCTTCTTCAATTCCCTGTAGAAGGTCTGAGTAAACTTCTCTGGCAGCTCATCCACCACATCCAGGCGCCAACCGCTAATGCCCTGCTTCATCCAATATTTCAGCACACTATCCTCATCATTGATAATGAAATCCATATAGGACGGCGTTTCTTCCTTCACATTTGGCAGGGTGCTGAACCCCCACCAGCTTTCATAGCTCTCTGGATACTTGTTGAAGCAATACCATTCATAATATGGTGAATCCTGAGACTGGTAGGCACCTACTGTATCATAGTGACCGTATTTGTTAAAATAACGGCTATCGTCACCAGTATGGCTGAACACACCATCCAGCATAATGCGGATGCCCATCTCCTTGGCCTTGGCACAAAGCTCCTTCAGCTCCTCATTGGTGCCCAGGATAGGATCCACCTTGTGATAATCTCCTGTATCATAATGATGATTGCTGGCTGACTCAAAAATAGGATTCAGATAGATAACCGAAATCCCCAAATCCTTCAAATAAGGCAGCTTCTCCTGAATACCTGCCAGATTGCCACCATAGAAATCATAGGAAACAATCTCCTTGGTATCCACATCCTTGTAGTAAAAAGGCTTGTCATCCCAGCAAGCATGGTATACAGCACCCTTTTTCTCCACCAGCCTATCGCCCTTGCGGTAGAATCTATCTGGAAAAATCTGGTACATAACAGAGTGGCGGAACCAATTAGGCGTATCTGCCCCCTTGTTAAACACTGTAATCTGGTAAGACTGGGCTGGAGGATCATCCCGCAGATAGCCAATACCGCCCATGCGGGCATCATTGTTGCCATAGTACCAGATACGGCCGTTTATGTTGATAACAAAATAATACCACAAAAGGCAGCCCTTCTCAGGCATAGCAATATTGGCAGAGAAATACATCTCTCTGCCTACAGGATCCTCTGGCTCCAGCACATAGACCAGTTCTCCCACCCGCTCCCGCCAGAATCTTGCCTTGACGGAAATCTCAGCCTTCTGATCCTCTATATCATCCAGCTCCAACTTGATTCTAAGGCGCACATCAGTGTAGCTCTCTGCAGCACCTACAGGACTACGATAAAATTCATTCTGTGAATTGTGCTCCACGTTTTTCAAAACCGGCATCAAATCTCTCCCTGTAACTATAATCTATCTTCCCCAGTCCCCCGGTAAAGATTAATTTCTACAATCATCGCATTACTTAGGTATATTATACCAAATAATCCTAGGAAATGTTAAAAAAATAGAATTTTCTTGCATTAAAACAGGGAATATCTAACCCTCTCAAAATTAGATATTCCCCCAAAACAATGGTATCAATCCAGTTCCATGATATTGTGCTTCAGCACATATATCAGGGCCTGGGTTCGATCGTTTACTCCCAGCTTGCGGAAAATGTTGGTAAGATGATTCTTCACCGTCTTTTCACTAACAAACAGGGCCTGTGCTATATCCTGATTGCTAAATCCCTTAGCAATGCAGGCAATAACATCCATCTCTCTATTGGTCAGCCGTTCATTACGGCCCTCACGCCACAGGTTCAGAGCCTTTTCCCGTACATTGTCCCCAGGATTAAGCTCCCCAAAGATCCTTTTCTGCAGCTCAGGTGTAATATAGAAGCCACCCTCAGCTACCTGGTGCACCGCCTCCAACAGCACCCCAGGCTCCACTCCCTTGAGGAGATAGCCCTTGGCGCCATTCTTCAACAGCTCCACCACATAGTTATCATTATCATGAATAGTCAAGGCAATAATCTTGACCTTGCTACGAGCATTCATTAACTGCCTGCAAACCTCCATACCGCTTAGGCCAGGCATATTCAGATCCAACAACAATATATCTGGCTGCAGCACCAGAGCCTTGGCCAAGGTATCCTGACCTTCCTCAGTCTCTCCCACAACCTCTATATCATCCTCAAAATCCAAAACACCCTTGATACCTTGTCGCAGCAGTGCATGATCATCAGCAATTAATACTTTGATAGACATCCCAATCCTCCACACAATTTGGAGTATACACCTCCACTATAATAAATCTTCACAAAAGTATGAAGAATAAAAGCCAATCTAGGACTGACTATCTAGTATTATAACACAAAGCCTAAAAAAAAACACTATTATTTCTCATATGTATTATATTTTTTATTTGTTCAATATCTCTGCTCTCAGCATAATAAACACCTCAGATGTTGTCTTGCTGGTATGAACACTGCGAAACAACTGTCCAAGGATAGGCAAATCCCCCAGAAAGGGAAGCTTGGACATGGAGCGAATCTCCTCAGAGGAAATCAGCCCACCAATAATCAAAGTCTCTCCATCCTGCAGGCGCACTGTGGTATCTACAGACCGCCGTTGGAAGCTATAAGCCTTCATCTCCTCCACATACTGAGGTGAGGACACCTCTGTATGAATCCTGCTGGTTATCTGCCCCGCCTCATTCACCATAGGACAGCAACGCAGGATAATACCTGCTGGCCGATACTCTATAGAAGTCGTCACAGTAGAATTGGTAGTAGACACTGTAGGCACCGGAACATCCCCGCCTAT
>SAMEA104315425__coassemble_1641_pt1 | contig 11181 bp, 8 predicted proteins | sample SAMEA104315425__metabat2_low_PE_026 | metagenome-assembled genome bin SAMEA104315425 (sample SAMEA104315425) | gut metagenome | biome: Monkey gut; feature: monkey-associated habitat; material: faeces | place: China | collected 2013
GGCTTTGATAACAAGGGCTTTTCCTTTATCGAGGCTATGGTACAGTGTCCTACTGCTTATGGCCGCAAAAACAAGATGTCCGATCCTGTAGAGCTGATGAAGTGGATGCGGGATAATGCTGTAATGAAAGCAGCTTGGGATAAGCTGCCAGAAGATAAAAAGGTTGGCGATAAATTCCCTATTGGCCTGCTTTATCAGGATACTGAGGTAGATTATGCTACTGCCTATGAGCATGTTATTGAGGTTGCAGGAGGTGCTGGAAAATGAGAAAGCAGATTAGATTGTCCGGCTCCGGTGGCCAGGGTGTAATTACCGCTGCTATTATCTATGCAGAGGCTGCTGTTTCTGCAGGTATGGAGGCTGTACAGTCCCAGTCCTATGGACCAGAGGCTCGTGGTGGTGCTTCCAAATCTGAGGTTATTATTGATGATAGCCATCCTATCTTTCATCCCCATGTAAAGACTCCTGATGTGGTACTGGCTATGACTCAGAAGGCTGCTGATAAATACTATGGTGATTTACATAGTGATGGTATATTGATTCTGGATACTGATTTGGTGCCTGAGCCACCTAAGTTTGGCAATATTATTCAGGTGCCTATTACCAAGATTGCCATTGAGCAGGCTGGCAAAGCCCTATTTGCCAACATTGTAGCCCTTGGTGTACTGACCAAGGTTCTGAATCTGGTAGATTTGGATACTGTCCGTACAGCAGTATCTCACCGTGTACCACCTCATACCATTGAGGCCAATATGAAAGCCCTGCAGCTGGGCTATGATGCTGTAAAATAATCCCATAACGTACTAAAGCCCTGATACGCTCCACGCGTACCAGGGCTTTTTTGCTGTTTAGTTTATCTCACATCTGATATACCTCATCTAGGATTGCTTGCAATGTACCATCCTTCGCATAAACCAGGGCATCTATCTGTTTGAAATTATGCTTTTTTATTTTTCCTTCAGTAGAAAAACCTAGAATATATGCCGTAGCAATTCTATAAATTATTTCCGTAGGTGCCAAACCATAAACCTGCTTCTCAAAAATATGTTTCAAGCGGGCATCCTTATCCGGATAAAGCCGCTGCATTTCAGAGCTTCGATACAATCTTTTAACAATCTCCGCAATGTACATTCCCGATTTCATGTACAAATCCATAAAAGTTTTATCTGGAGTATCAAAACAGCCAGGATTTTCCTGCTCCAACATATCTACCATATCCTTAACTACTTTTTTAGGTGTAAAAATCTGGTTTGTCTTTTGTGTTGGGATATAATCAAATATATCCTCCTTATTCTCCTCTGAAAAATAATCTGCTAATTGACTCTTTTTATTCATAAACTCCTTTACGGAATCATCAAATACAATAGGGTCAAATAACTGTCCCACAAAATTTTTATTTTCTCCAGTTTCAGGATCTATATAGCTCCCCCCATCCCTAAGAAATATAAATTGTTCCAAGGATATGCCAGTAACCTCCTTGAACACATCCTCTGGTACAATACTATCAAAATTTTCTAATGTAATCTCTCCAGTACCATAAGCCATCAAAAAGGCTGGTATCGTTCTGGAAAAACCTCTTAAATGATCTCTAATATCCCCCTCTATAGAGTTCTTTTGCTGCTCCTGCTTACTGGTTTCAACAGCATTTACCACATCCTGCTTGGAATCCTCCACCAGCTTTGCCATGCCCTCCTGAAGGTTAGTTTGAAAGTCAGCCTTCGCTTCGGCAATTTTTTCATCAAACTCTTTGTTGATTTCTATTGCAGTCTGGCCTGTAGTAACACCGGCTTTCAATTGCTCCTGTCGTTCCTGCTCGATAATATTTTTATTGATAGCAAAATCGTTATAAGACTTCTCAATCAGTCTATCTACTGAATCATTAATCTGCCTAACCATTCTACCCTTAACGGCTTGCTTCATTTCTGAACCATATTCCGCCTTAGCAGTTGCAATAATACTATCTGTTATTTGTTTATGCGTATCTTTTTTTAATTTTTCCAGCGCTGTTTGCGCTTTATCTGGTTTCGTAATAATAGTCTCTGTTGCACCGCCTATATCAATTTTGTTACCGAAGATTTTATCACCAAATACATCCTGAGTCTTACCTACAACAATTTCTTCTGGAATATCCACATCTCCAGCCTCATTCAGGAATATATCATCTTCGAGTTTATCAATTAATGTTGCCTTATCCTTAGCTTCCTTAACAGGTTGCAAACCACTAATAATATCTATGACCTCCGCAGGTGCACCAAAGACCTGCGAAATATTTTGGAAGAGATAATTGCTCATAAAGCCACGCTTGACTACCTCTACCGCCCGGATTTTTCTTGGAATGGTCAGCACCTTTTCAGCATCCAGCTCTATCAGCTCACCCTGCTCATCCTCACCAATAACTGGAAAGAAATTCAATAATTCCCTAATATTCGCTTTTCTGGTTTCTATATCTCCTCTACCTGATGCAGTATCCGTACTTAAATCATTGGCAAATTGCTCAAAAATGTTCAGCGTCCTAGCAGGATCAAAGTCAAATACATAGGCATTTTCCTTGCGCCCATAGGAAGTCCCATTATGAAACATACATGGATTCTGGGCACGAAAAGCAGCCTGCATATACAGGGCAGGACTTTTTACATTGCTTAACATCAATACAGCAGTCCATTCTGGAATGGTAATTCCAGTAGTCAGCTGACCTACAGACAAGGTAATAGTTCTATCATTCTCCTTAATAGCCTTTACTACCTTATCATATGATTTCTTTGTTTCTTTATCATCATCAGTTTTACCATCTCCAGCCGCCAAGACTATCTCATATTCACAAAATACAGGATGTGTTTTTAGCTTTTCTGCCAAAGCCTTGGCACTATCCACCCTATCCAACAGCCAAAAGGTATGCTTTAATTCATGCCGCAATTCCGGAGTGGAAAATGGGAATCTTAGTTGCTTTGTCATAGCATCCAAAAATTTATCTACTGATGATTCATGCTTAAATTTCCCTTGCTCTGTAGCAAAGAACTCATTCAAATCAAAAGCATATTCTGCTGTTTCTCCCTGAATCACAATCCCCTGCTGCAGCTCGTCCTTAACTATTTCCGACATCTGATATGTAAACATATTCAGCTTAGGCAAAATAGCATAGGGATTTTCTTCCTCTGATGTCACATCCCAATCCCGCTTTGCTTTTTGCTCATCAGCATAAGTCCAATTATAAATAGCATCCTGGGAAAATTTATTGTTGGCCAAGGCCTTGAAAGGCGTGCCAGATAAATGTAGTGTAAAATTCCGTTTGATACGGTCAAATGCTATACCGGTTTTAAATGTATCCACTCCTTCATGAGCCTCATCTATAACCAATACATCCCAGTTCATTTCAGCAACTTCCCGAAGTTTATCAATTCCTTGAGGGCTAAAATATTTGGATCCCTTCATATCCTGCAGGCTGACAAATTCTATACATCTGTCCATCTCTTCATCTTCCTGAGATGTAATCAAATTGGTATATTCCTGTCTAGACAATACGCCAGCTCTATCCTTCAAGGCCTCAACTTGACTGACAAAACGATAGCCTGACTCTGGGCCTAAGAATTTAGCATAATCATCAAACCAGCTATTGGCTATGGCTGGACGTTGGGTTAAAATCAGCACCGTTTGAGCCTGAATTTTTTTACAAAATTCATATACAGCCAGTGTCTTACCAAAACGAGGCTTAGCATTCCAGAGGAACTCTCCCTTCTGGTGACTATTCCTGTAAGCAATGGTCTTGGCCACCGCCTCTTCCTGCTCCTGTCGCAGTTGATAGGGAATAACTTTGCCCAATGTTTCCAATATGCCACGACTAGAGCGAAATGTCCAAAATTTCTGTTGTGATTCTGCACCTGTTATTTGGAACCATTCGTTGTTTTTGCCTTCTTCCTGCTTGGTTCCAAATTTTCGCAAATAACTATGAAAATCCTTGTCCGTAAATCTATCCCCTGTGCCATCATCAAAAATGGCATTGCCTTTCCATTCCAGATGCCACTGAACATCTGCCGTGTGGGTCTGCTGTTTGATGCGGGTTTCCACATCCTGTTCCGTATAACCAATTTTAGTCCAGCCATTATGACGAACAATCTCAGGAGTGGTGTAAGCATATATCATGGGTGTAACACCTCTTATTGTGGCAATATTAGGCCTTTCCATTTACTCCATCTCCTTTACATTGTTCTCTATGAACTCTATATTGTCTTGTGTTAGTTCATATTTTTGATATAGGTATGAATTAATCTCAGATATCTCATCTGACCAATCTACATCAGAATCTTCACAAAAATCCTGATTAGGTACAAATATAAGCACATTTTTAGACAATCCAAATCCACTCATTGCCATAAGCATTAAAAATCGCACAAACTTAGTTTTCATATACTTACATATATGTTCAGCTATATTTCTATCTTTAGCTGACCCTATTAAAAAATATGAATGCGTACATACTTCATTTGGACCAATAACTTTCATAGATGATGGAATTACTCTAAATTTGCCATCTTTACTCGGCTCACCTGCATGCTCTGCACCTGTTTTACTTATTAACACCTTATATTTGTCCACATATTCAAATCCCTTATCAATTTCTGACTCAGAAATATATGTCACACAATCACTAGCATACAAAGAAAGATTGTATTTTCTACTCTTTTTAGCCTTACCTCTATAGCTAGTTGATAATCCAAAAGGCATTAATCCACTTGTTATATCTGTAATACAGGATTTAGACTTTTTCTGCACTTTATGAATGATATTTATAGCCTGATTATATCTCACAAGAACAGGAAATTCGTTTAAATTTCTTTTTAACTGCGTTTTTATACCATTGGTTGTATTGATAAACAAGCAATCACCATGATGATTTTTCTTCCATATAAAATAATTAACACCTCCGCTTACACTGTTATCTGGAAAACAATCCTTAGCATTTGTATAATCACAAATTACTTTTAATGATTTATCATTCATCATTTCATCTCGAAATTGATTTAACCCCATTCCTCCAGAAAACCATCTAGACGGGGTTATTAATGAAATACTTTCAGTGGTAATTTTTTTTGCTTCCTGAAAAAATAAGTTATATACCGGTTTTGCTTGCCTTCCAGCTCCCTTAGTATCTTCCTGATATGGTGGATTTCCTATAACAAAATCAAATTTCATATACTTATCCCTCTTCCAGACTATCTTCTGCTTGCCCTTTTCTCTTTGCCAATCTCGTACCTGACAGCTATATGCAGGCGTTGTCAGCGTGCTTTCAAATACTTCTTCAGGAGTAAATAACTGTAACTGCCCAATCTCTTTTTCCTCTATCTCCTGAGGCTTTTGCCGTGGCAGTGTCCCCAATAGTCCATCCATCTGCCAAATATTCCAGCTAATGATTCTAGCTATTCGCTTGATAGATTCCTGACTAGGCTCAGACTCCCATCGTGCCCTGCTGTATTCACAAAATGTTTCCAGTAGGTTAATTCTAGCCATCAGGAGATTATCCCCTTGATATTCATAACCATAGGTGCTTTCAAAGGCCCTATATACCCATTGATTCCAGGTTCTATGAGCTTTGACATTCTCATTAATAACCCGAAGCTTCCTATCTAATATGCCGATTCGTTGTGATATCGGAATTATTTCACCAGTCACACTGTCATAGCGAGATACCAAATAAGGACCTTCACCGCAGGTAATTTCCAATCGCCTTGCCAGAACATAATCCTTCCACGTTTTCCCTACCGGAAAAGCTATTCTTTCCTCCACTGTCTCCCATTGTTTATTATGCTCACTATTAAAGACATCATCTCGTCCAAACCATTCCTGATCACACTGATTGTTCATCATATTGCAAATCCAAGATGGCGTAAAAACCTCTGCCTTTTTGCGAGTACGCTTGACCTGCTCCTTCTGCGACTTGGCAACTCTTGGGCGAAAAATTACCTTATCCCCATCAATAAGTTTTTTGGTAATTTCAGATGCAAAATCCATCCCATTATATGTATTAGAGGCAAATGTAATATTTTTCCCCGTTGACCTATCCTTCAAAAGAATATTCAAAGCTATCCTGACTGAATTAGACTTCAATTCAATCAAATCCCACATAAAATCTTCCTTTCCTGCCTCCCATTATCATCAGATGCAGTTCTAGACCTTGAATACCCCCTCATCATTTTACTTACTCTAAGGGATAGCATCTTAATGTATTGTACGAGTATACATCATTCTACCCCCCCGAGACATTTTGGCAATGAAAAAATCCACCCCTATTAAGGATGGACGAAATATATCTATTCTGATTGTATGAACTTGTTATATTTAAGATATTAGCGGAAGGCAGACAATTCGACAAAAATAGCGTATCAAGCCAATTCAGCCCGATACGCCATTTTTAGCATAATTTTTCAGTTATTATAACATAGCAATAGCTTTCCTAAATTCTTCCAATGACATGCCTGCTCTTTTAGCTGCATCCATATTAGAAAGTATACCATCTTTCACTAACCCACACAGGGTTTTTAACATCCCTTCTTCCAACCCTTCCTCTTTAGCAATCTCCCTAGCTCTTTTATCATCCCACTTAAAAGTCACCATATCTAGAACCTCCCTTTCGTGTTCTTTAAAATATTCTTTCATTAATTCATTATCTCTACAATATCGAATAGCAGATTTAATAGCCTGAGATAATTCCTGTTTTGCTACTAAATATTCCTGCACCTTTGCGACAAAGACACTATAACAGCGCAGTTCATAACAAGACTCCAAAAGCTTTTTCCCTTTGGCCAAATTAATATTGTAGCTATCTGCCAATAATTCCAAGGAATGGCTTTCCCCCTCAAAGGCCTCCGATAACCTCATAATACGATGCTCAGGTTCATCCTTGCTACCATTATACAACACATAGAACTTCGGTGCAGGTATTTTTACCACTTTGGAACGATAGGCCATATCTACATCAATATGTCTCCTATACAGCTTGCCAATATACCATAACATTCTTAATGGCATATTGGGATTCCAAGAACCCTGATGCTCCATTAAAACCACAGTATGATTACCTATATCAAAACTGATATCATTCTTTACGTCATTGTAAAATGTTCCCCGCAATGTGTTAATAGTAATATCCCTAGGAGAAATATTTTCCCCGCTAAGTGCATTATACAAGCTGCATAGTCGCTTCTTATCCTTAAAAATATTTCTAAAAAGCGAATCCTTGTAATTGCGTTTCCCCTGCATCTGCAATCCCTCCTATTTTATTTATAGCCAAACAAAAAATCCTTTGTAAAAATAAACTTACAAAGGACTTACATCTTTATTATTCGACAAGATTATCCAAATTCCTGCTTGAAGAATGACAATTTTAATTTTGTGATATGAGAATCTCCTATACAGTTCCCCTGCCTACACCAATACCACGTTTTCTCCCAGCTGCATCAACAGACAGTTCACATCTATGATTTTCATTTTCTTCTTCAAGGCATAGAAAATCACGCTGTCCCAGGGATTTCTGACATACAGCTGCCTTACGCCAGCACAGTAGAGCAAGAACTGTGTCTCCTCTACGCTTAACTCCATGGCAATAGCCAAAGCCAATATCTTTTCCCTGCCCGGACGCTTCCTACCGGAAAAAATATGATAGGCATATACCTTGTCCAGCTTGGAACGCTCTATTACCTCAGCTTTGGTCAGCCCCTTCTGTTCCAATAGCTGCTCCAGATATTCCGGCAAGCTAAAAGACCGCATGCTTTCCTGATTCATGCACAAATATGCCTCAATATCCTGATCGTTGCCAATATTCTCTATTTCATTCTCCAGTTGAGCTGTATCCTTTACTTTTTCAGTACAATTCACACTATTTCCTCCATGTTATAACCACTACATTATTGAAAGAAAATTCCTCTGCATTTTTCAATGAGGTGACCACGAGGATGGAGATATTAGCCCCACCCTGTCATATCATATTATACTAAATTTAAGCTAACTTTGTTTACCCAATAGGACAATAGTTTTTTTCTAAATTATTTGACTCCCATTCCCGTATCTTGGATAATAAACTAAAAGCATTGGCAAAGGAAGTTTTACTGTGAAGGATTTTGCTACAGAGTTCATATTGAACAAATATCAAAGGCTCCAACTTCTGCACAACAGTCCCAAGGGCAAGGTGTGGCGGGCGATGGACCAGGATAGCAACCAGAAGGTCATCCTGCGGGAGCTGTCACGCTTCAATCCCGTCTATGAGGAGCTAAAGAAGTATAATTTTTCTATATGTCCGGAGATTTATTTTTATACCCAAGGAGAAAGCAGCTCCACTGTTATTGAGCAGTACATAGAGGGCAGTACCTTGGCGGATTTGCTTGCCCAAAATTATGAATTTTCTCCCCAGCAAATCCAGCAAATGCTCAGCCGCCTTTGTCATGGCCTGAAAGAACTGCATAAATGTGGCATCATCCATCGGGATATCAAGCCTGCAAATCTGATTCTCCAAAATCCAGCGCTGCCAGAAAGCCTCTATCTGATAGATTTTGATGCCGCCCGCCTGCTATCTGGTCACAAGGCTACTGACACGGCACTACTAGGCACCCGTGGCTACGCTCCCCCGGAGCAGTATGGCTTCAGCCAGACCGATGCCCGCAGTGATATCTATGCCCTGGGCTGTACCTTCAAGGAAATCTTGGGGCCTCAATACCATGGCAGGCTCATACCCATTCTAAATAAATGCTGTGCCATTGATCCCCAGGCACGTTATCAGAATGTGGATAAGCTGCTAAAGGCATTGAACAGGCCTCCCATTTTCCAATGCCTTGCCCAGCATAAACGCAATATCCTTGCCCTTGGCATGGCTGTAGGAATGACCGCCATCTGCTTTACCGCATATATTAATTACACAAAAACTGAACCTGCCCCTGCCATTCCCCAGCATGAGACAAAGGAAAGCCAGACAGAAACCACCCTGCCCTCTTCCGATGAAGCTGCGCCCCAAGTCAAAGACACCACTGCTCCATCTGCTCCGCCTCCAACGGCTGTCCCTAAGCAAGCTGTATCAAAACCAGCCCAGAACATTATCTATCCCCAGTATTACGCCAATGGCAATCCCCTCCTTAGCCATGAGGATGGTGTATATCTGCCAAGTACTAGCAGCAGAGTCACCATTTCCAACCAAGAGCTACAGGCATCTGGCGGACATTTTCCCGGCAATACTCCTATCAGCCTCTCCATCACCAATCCCACCGCGTCCAATCTGGAAAGCCCTGTCCTGTCCATTACCTACAACGATACGGCCGGCATCAGCCACACCAGCCTACAGCTCCCTACCATTGCTCCAGGCGATTCTGCCCAAATTTCCCTGCCGATGGAGGAATTTGCCTGTCAGGAGCCTCTATCCTTGGTCGTCAACATCTCTAGCCCCAGCCCACAACGGATATTCGCCAAGGAAATGCTCATCGTATTTGACAAGGAATAAATAATCTGTCTTTTGTCCCAACGGGTAAACACAAAATATTCATAAGCTTGTATAATGCAAAGTATCAGCACATTAAGTATTCATATGAAAGATTTTTTAATTCAAGGAGTGAGACTTATGAGTAAGGTTTGTGAAAACTGTGGTGCAGAATTACTAGATGAGGCAAAGACCTGTCATGCCTGTGGCAAGGAAGTTGCCACAGAGTCTGCATTGAACCTGGTTCCACAAGAACAATCCCAGGTTCATGCAGAAGATGGGCAAAATCCTCAGGTTCATGCAGAAGGTGGACAAAGTCCCCAAGTTCATACAGAAGGTGGGCAGAGTCCTCAGTTTCATGTAGAAGGTGGACAAAGTTCTTCAATTGTAACAACGATGTTTTGTGACCGCATCGAGCGCATGAGCATTCTAAAGCTCATGTTATATTCCTGTTGTACGGTTGGTATTTATAGCTTCTTTTGGTGGGCAAAGCTTGTCAATACAGTTCATACCTTGGTGGGTAGAAGGACAACTGCCTCAGGCGGAACAGCGGTCTTTTATATCATGATAACCTGTGGTATTTATGGTATCTATCTGGTGTGCAAACTAACCGACGCCTTAAATGAAGCTATGGACCAGCGCGATATTAAAGACAGCCGTGTCTCCACCATCTTAGCTATATTATTTCCTATTTTCGTTTTAATTCCGGCAGTCAATAGAATTATCGACTTTGATTATTCTAGGGGCGTTCGCTATATGTCATATCGGTAGGAGGTATATTATCATGAAAAAATTATTATTGGTTCCAGCTTTCATGTTGGCATTTTTCTTCTCTACAATATCCAGCGTCAGTGCTGCCGATGTCTGGGTGAATCATTGGGACTCAGAAAACAAGGATATTTATGTAGTAGAAGATACTATTTCTGGAAACAGCACTGATTTTTCAGTCGTCGTAAAGGAAGTACGAAATGGCAGACTAATAAATCAGCAATTTTGGTATTTCAATAAATTTAAAACTGACTTTTGGCGTTATCAAACAGACGAAATGCGAATCAAGGCAGCACAGAAGGGCGTCGGAGCACGGATGGGTGTAGTTATGGCACCAAACAGAGTGTTTGAGTATTGTGCAGACAGCCTGGGAATCTACTACTATATCGATGGTTACTATTACTACTAATATCTACTGAGCAAATTTAAACAATAAAAATTTTTTGGCCCCACGGGTAAACAAAACCCGTGGGGATTATTCTATAATATCACTATCAAATAATTATTATTTACTCATATTTTAAGTGGATGATTTTATGGAAACACTATGGTGGTTAGTAGGGGAGTTTTTAGCTGATGGCTGTATTGTGCAGAATTATTAGGGATAGAGATTGACAGTATCGATAAGCCTTGATGATTCGACAACATCCGGAGGTGCATGACACTTTTGCGTCGGGAGGCTCCTGCTTTTGCGCAGCAAAAGTGGCCCCGGTGACACTCTCTATCATTACGGTCTCTATGAATTGGCTCAGCGACAAGCGGTATTACTGCGTAAAGATAAACCCTCAGATAGGGCCATTAAGTCGGACAGAGCAAAAGTCGTTATGACCGCAGGCTGTATTTCAATAAACCTTGACACAACAAAAGAGACTATCTCTCGATAGTCTCTAATCAACCGGCAATTTCCTATCCTCCCAGGCCGTCTCCAGCCAAGTACTTTCAGCGTTTATGTGCTTAACTAC
>SAMEA104315425__coassemble_1922_pt1 | contig 9770 bp, 5 predicted proteins | sample SAMEA104315425__metabat2_low_PE_026 | metagenome-assembled genome bin SAMEA104315425 (sample SAMEA104315425) | gut metagenome | biome: Monkey gut; feature: monkey-associated habitat; material: faeces | place: China | collected 2013
GTAGGTAAGGAGCTGGACAGTGTGGAGGAAAGTTTGCGCCAGATTGCCGAGGAGCGACAGAAAAAGGAAGAATGTAAGGCGGTTTTGGAAAAGCTTTCTGCAAAAATCGACAAATTGTGTAATGAGATTGAAGCTGGCGGTGCAGTCTGAGGCATCGTGCCAATAAATATAGGATGGAAGAAGGTGAGGGAATGACAAAGATGAAACAAATAGACTTAGATGAATTGCGCCGGGAGCTTAGTGCCTATTTGGAAGAAAATTATACCGGCTGTGGCGATGATCAGGCAGATGAATTGATTGCTAACAACAAATTAAGTTATTTTGCCTATGGTGGTGGTCTTGCCTGTCGATTGGGGATGTTGAGTGGTATTCTTGAAGGACGCAAGAAGACTTTCTCGGAATCGCTGTTGGATTTGCTGGCTGAGAAGGAAATGAAGCCGGTTGAATTTTACAAAAAGGCTGGTATCAGCAAAGAGCATTTTTCCAAAATCAAAAACAATGTTGATTATCAGCCCTCCAAATCTGCCACCATGGCTATGGTGCTGGCCTTGAAACTGCCTTTGGATGAGGCAGAAGAGCTTATGGCTAAGGCAGGTTATACCTTTTCTACTGCCCTGATACAGGATCTTGTGGTGAAGTTTTTTATCCAAGAGGGGATTTTTGATGTGGATGCGGTGAATGTTGAGCTGTATAAACTGGGAAAAAAGCCACTGACAAATCAAAGAGTCTCCAGTTAGCCACAATATAAAATCTGAAATGAGAGATTTGTTGCTAAAGCATAGGACGAATAGTATAATTAAAATGATTAATGGGATGAATAACATAAATTAATTTTCGGTAAGGGGCGTATATGGTATGGGAATGTCTATATACAATAATTTGACAGCCATGTCGGCGTTGCATGAAAATAACCGCAACGAAAAAAGTTTAGCTAAAATGTTGAAACGGGCCGCATCAGGCATGAAGATTAATTCTGCCGGTGATGATGCATCCGGCTATGCAATTTCAGAAAAGATGCGAGTCAAGCTGAGAGCCTTGGAGCAGAATGACCGCAATGTAAAAAATGGTGCTTCTATGTTGAGAACTGCCAGCGGTGCTGTACAGGAACAGACTAATTTGCTAAAAACTATTAAGCAAAAAGTTATTGATGCCAGCAACGATACAAATACAGATCAAGATAGAGAAGTTATCCAAAAGGAAATAGATCATTGCTACAGCCAGATGGCGGATATTGTTTATGATACCGAGTTTAATGGAGAAAAAATATTGCTGGGTAACTCAGTGGCAGAGGTTGTTAGCAGCTGGGAAGTATTGAATAATGCCATGCTGGCAGATGATAGTGACATACCAGGTTTGCTGGCGGATGCCAATCAAAGCACCTTGGATGGAGAGCAAGGCCCATTTGCGACTTTTGGCAAGGCAACAGATGACATTCCTTATGATGGCTATAATAAAAAAGCTGAGAGCCCTGCAGCTTGGCCAGAATCTTCAGTTAATAATACCAACGGAGATTATATGGTAGGAGGCACTAAAGGTGTATCCAATACCATAGATTTAGATTTGTCCCAATATACGAATTTTTCGGCCACTAGTCAGTATCCATTGGACAATACAACATTTTGTGTTAATTCTCCCAATTATCCATATCGCCATTATTTTACTTTAACTACAAATACGAGTAATAACTATAAGGAAGGCAGTAAAATTGACATAAGTGGCTGTGGTTCCACTGCTGATGTGGCCAATGCGATTCAGAATGCTATAGCTAATGCTAGTTCCTTGGGAAATGTATATTCAGTGTCGGTAAGTGGCTCCAAGGTTACTCTTACAACTAAGCAGGATGGCGTAGTAACCAATGGCAATGATTACAACACGAATGGTGCAACTTTGGCCGGAGGCACATCTACAGCCAGTGGTCATGATGGGGCAACAGGTACTGGCTTGGCTATAGGAGCTTTTACCGGTGGCAAAGATGCCATTACACACACAGAAACTAGGACGGACCCTGCAGATCCAGACCTTAAATATACTGTTACTGTAGTTGATGTTCCAGCGGTTAAAGCAAAACTGGAAATCCCTAATATCTCATCAGTTACGCCGGGAAGCGGTATGACCATAAATGATTATACTCATGGTACAAGTTATTTGTCCTTTAGGGATGATAATGGAGGTTTGAAATATGATTCTGCCTCTGGACATTATACAGTAGGTAGAAATTATCAGGGAAACTTTGTTATTTCAGGTATGAATTGTTCTATGTCTAATGGCAGTTTGATGGCTGAGGTTTCTACGGGAGGAGTTTATGCCGGGAATCATTCCTCAATAACTGATGGAATAACGGAATATAGGCCAGCGGCTGTTACCTATACAGCTACAACACCTTTGACTGGCATCACCAACAATAAAACTGGCGCAGATGGCAATACAGCCCACTGGGATTTGGATTTATCTGCCTATAATGCCTCAGATGAAACAATGGCTGAGGATTTGATAAATAAATACAAGGGTAAAACCTTTGGTACGAATACAACTGCGGAATATGAGTTTATAGATACCGGTTCCTCTGCTGGCATGGATGGATTATACAAGGTTACTACTAACACCATTGATTTAAATGAGGTTCGCAATCAGGTTAAAGCTGGCAAGACTGTAGCGGAGGCTTTTGCCAATGTGCTTCATGGGCGCATTGGTAATACGGAGATTTTGACAGCTGCGGATAATACTACAGTTAATGGTATCAGGATGAAGGCAACTTCCCCAGGTGAAGTCGGGAATAGTCAAAAAGTTTCCAGCCAAACCGGAGAGCTGCGACACTATACCATTGACTGGCAAAATTGGGTAAATACTCAGGGAATTACGGATATTCCAGCGGCCTTGCATGAAAAGGGTATTCGATTTTATTGTCCCACCGACGCCAGTCAGTGGGTTAATGTGCGTTTTGTTAATGGTTTTAGCGATTTGGATGCTGAACGTCCAGCCAGCGGTAATGCCAATATGGATATTAAGACCTTGACCATTGACTTATCCGCTGTCGATAGTGTAGAAACTTTGGTTGAAACCATAGATACAGAATTGGGGGACTATCTAAAAAACAAGTATAAGCATAATCTGTTAGTTACTTCAGATCCTAAGACTGGCACAACGACGATTTATGACCAGAGACGAAAAAAAGTTCGTAATAATACAGGGTATGATAATCAGGAAAAAGGTGCCAAGATTGGTACAGGTATTATGGATAATATAATCAAGTCCAATCGTAATATCTATGTTAATGATCTGGTGGTGCAGCATACAGATAAGGCTAGTATGAATATTCATGTAAAAATACCTCAGACCAGCATAGATCAAATTTTTGGCTATAAAGAGGGAACTCGTCATATCAGTGAGTACAATGTCATGACCAAGGATATGCGGGACAAATTGTTGGGAATACCACCAGATAAGGGGATTTTGGACAAAGGTATAGATTATTTGCTGGATGCCCAGACAACTATTGGTGCCCAGATGAATCATATGGATTATGCAGATAATAATATTATTACCTCCCATGAGAATATTACTTCGGCGGAGTCGGTTATTCGGGATGCTGATATGGCGAAAACCATGATGGAATATGCGAAAAGTAATCTTTTGGCCCAGGGTTCTCAGTCCATGTTGGCCCAGGCTAATCAAACTCCTCAGGCTGTGATAAGTCTTTTACAATAGCAAGTATATGAAGGCTGTTTTCCTAGAAGTAACCTTGGCTGTAGATGCTTCCTCACCTAAAAAAATCCTGCAAAACATTTCTTGGTTTTGCAGGATTTTTCCTTTGGCTTCATACATGGTATAATATGATATTACAGTTTTTTTATTTTACCGATGAGGTGCAAAAATGCGTTTATATATAGCAGAGAAACCTAGCATGGGCCGGGAGATTGCAACAGTGCTGCCGGGGCCTGTGCGAAAGGGCAATGGATTTATTGAAACAGGGGCTGGCACTGTTACCTGGCTTTTTGGCCATGTGCTGCGGCAGGCGGAGCCTCAGGAATATGATGCCAAATACAAAGTGTGGCGGGTAGAGGATTTGCCTATTATTCCGGAGCATTGGAAGCTGATGGTATCAGAAAGCAGTGCCAAGCAATTTGCTGTGGTGAAACAGCTGATTACTCAAGCTGATGAAATCGTTCATGCCGGAGACCCGGATAGAGAGGGCCAGCTTTTAGTAGATGAGGTGCTGGAATATGTAGGCTGTAACAAGCCGGTACAGCGTATTTTGTTGAATGCTTTGGATGAAAAAAGTATACGAGAGGCAATTGACCAGCTAAAGCCTAATGCGCAATTTTTTAACCTGCGACAGTCTGCTTTGGGACGAGCTAGAGCAGATTGGCTGATTGGCATGAATTTGTCCAGAGCCTATACAATGGCTGCCCAGCGCAGCGGTCATAGAAAATTAGTTTTGCCTATTGGCAGAGTCAAGACTCCTACTTTGGCGCTGGTGGTACGGCGGGAAAGAGAGATTGAGAATTTCAAGCCAGTGGATTATTTCAATATTAAGGCGGTTTTTCAGCATGCTAATGGACAGTTCCAAGCTCAGTGGAAGCCTAATGAAATGCAGCAGGGACTGGACTCCGAGGGCAGGCTGGTGGATAAGCAGATTGCAGAGGCTAAGCTAAAGTTCTTCGGACAGGATCCATTGGCGGGAGTGATTTCTGGCTATTCCAAGGCTAAAAAGCAGGAGGCTCAAAGATTGCCTTTTTCTCTGTCCACCTTGCAGGTTTTGGCAGGCAGGCGATTTGGTTATGAGCCACAGCAGGTGTTGGATACGGCTCAGGCTCTTTATGAGCGTAAGCTGACTACCTATCCCCGTTCTGATTGCGAGTATTTGCCTACTAATCAGTTTAAGGATAGCCAAAGCATTTTGACTAATCTGCAGGGCTGTGGGGATGATACTTTGGCTAATTGGGCCAAGGGGGCCGATGGCAAAATTAAAAGCCGTGCTTGGAATGACAAGAAAATTTCTGCCCATCACGCCATTATTCCTACCCGGGTAAAGGCAGATTTGAGTAAGATGAATGTAGTGGAGCGGAATATTTATTTCTTGATTGCCCAGGCTTATATGGCTCAGTTTTATCCAGTGCATACCTATTACCAGACCAAGGTGGAGGTAGCTTACAAGGAGGAGCTTTTCACGGCCAGCGGTAGAACAGAAATAGATTTGGGCTGGAAGGCTCTTTATACCAGCAAGAAAAATATTGAGGCTGATAACGAGGAGGGCCAGGACAAGGAAGATAATGGTCAGGAAGAAAATAACCTGCCTCCTATGAAGAAAAATGATAATGTTGACTATGTATCTGGGGAGCTGGCCAAAAGTGTTACTAGACCACCAGTGCGATTTACTCAGGCTACCCTTATTGCCGCCATGAAGGATATTCATAAATTTGTGCAGGATCCAGAGGCAAAAAAACAGTTGAAGGCGGTATATGGTATTGGTACTGAGGCTACCAGAGCTACGATTTTGGATGAGTTGATTCATAAGCGGAAGCTGATAAAGGAAATGGGCAAAAAGAAGCAGCTGCAGCCTACGGAGGCTGGTTATTTGCTGGTGGATGCCGTGCCAGAGGAGCTGTCCTATCCAGATTTTACGGCTATCTGGGAGGATCAGCTTCATTCTATGGCAGAGGGAGATGGCTCCTTGGAGGCTTTTTTGCAAAACCAGGTAGATTTTACTACCAAGATGTGTCGCAAGGCAGAGGGCACCAGCCTAGTGGTGGAGGATGCGGTTAAGTGTCCTCGTTGTGGCTTGGGTATATTGCAAAAACGCCACGGCAAAAATGGAGATTTCTGGGGATGCAGTAATTATCCCCGTTGTCGTATGACCTGCAATGATAAGGAGGGACAGCCTAATCTGGAGGAGGCTCGCCAGCGGGCTAATGGTTTTACTAATAATGGCAGTGGGCAAGGAAGCCGATATGGAGCCGGCCAGGATATGGATGAGATAGCAGAGCTGGGGAATCCATATATGAGTGAGGAAGAAATGGCAGCCTTTACCAAGGAGTATTTGCGATAAGGAGTTTTGCATATGGATGATATAACGATGAATATTATAAAGTTGGTACTGGTGGTTTTGCTGGTGCTGATGAATGGTTTTTTTGTGGCGGCGGAATTTGCGGTAGTAAAAATACGCGGCTCACGGTTGGAGACATTGATAAATGAGGGAAATAGCCGGGCGGTTTATGCCAAAAAGCTTACGGATCATTTGGATGTGTCCCTTTCTGTAACCCAGCTAGGTATTACCTTGGCTTCCCTGGGCTTAGGTTGGTTAGGTGAGCCTACAGTCAGCAAAATACTGGAGCCTGTATTTGAATACTGTGGCCTGGGGGGAGCCTTGGCCACTACCATTTCCTTTGCCATAGCCTTTGGTTTAATTACGGCTATGCATATTATCTGTGGTGAGCTGATTCCAAAGAATTTGGCCATTCAGAAATCCGAGGCGGTAACCTTGGGGATTGCTATGCCTATGCTGCTTTTTCAAAAGGTAATGTATCCATTTGTTTGGTTTTTGAACCATGTGGCTAATTTTACCGCGGAAAAGCTGGGGATACCGGTGGAGACTGAAAGCGAGGAAACAGCTCATACAGAGGACGAGATTCGCATTCTTATGGAGGAAAGTCACAAAAAGGGCTATATTGATAAAACTGAGCTGGATTTTGTGGATAATGTTTTTGATTTTTCCGACCGCAATGTACGGGAGATTATGATTCCTCGTACAGATATGGTATGTCTTTATACCGAGGATTCCTTTGATGAGAATATTCAGGTGGCAGTGTCGGAGCATATGACCAGATATCCTGTATGCCGAGAGGATAAGGATGATATTATCGGTTTCCTTCATATTAAGGATTTGATGGGGTATCTTTATAAGCATCGCCGGCCAAGATTGCGGCAACTGGTGCGGAAGGCTTTGATTGTGCCGGAAACCATGCGTATCAGTATGCTGTTGAAGATGATGCAGCGGGATCGCTCCCAGCTGGCTATTGTGGTTGATGAATATGGCGGTACTGCCGGTATGGTTACCATTGAGGATATTATTGAGGAAATTGTTGGAGAGATTCAGGATGAATTTGACCAGGAACGCCCTTTGGTGGAGAAGCGGAGTGAATATGTTTACTCTATAGATGCCAAGCTGTTGTTGGAGGAGGTTTGCGATATTCTGGAGATGGATATTGAGGCTGACAATATTGATACTATTGGCGGCTGGCTCTATAATAATGTGCAGTCCCCACCGCGGATTGGGATGAAAGCTAGCTGGAATGGACGGGACTTCTTTGTGGAGGAAATGGATAATCTTAGAATTACCCGTATTTTGGCCAAGCTGCCAAAGCCTTTGCAGGAGGAACATGAGGAGATTGTGGATAATATCCCGTCTAAAAAAATGGAGGAGAATAATAAATGATTTTAACAGTGGAGGAATTGGGGAAAAGCTACGGAGAAAAAACTCTCTTCAGCCACGTTAATTTGAATATAAATGAGGGGGATAAAATCGGTATTGTTGGTGTTAATGGTACGGGTAAGTCCACCTTTCTCAAAACTGTGGCAGGAAAGCTGGTGGCAGATACTGGCTCTATGGTAACGATGCGGAATATGCGTATCAGCTATTTGGAGCAGTCCAAGGAATTTGTGCCAGAGAATACAGTGTTAATGGAAGCTTTTAAGGATGATAGCCCTTTGATGCAGGCGCTACGAAATTATGAGTCTGCTTTGGCGAAAAGTGAAAAGGGGGATTTGTCTGAAAAGGTGCAAAATCAGCTGGCCAAGGCTTCAGAGCAGATTGATGCTTTAAGTGGCTGGAATATGGAAAGTCAGGCCAAAAGCATTTTGACGCATCTGGGAATTACAGATTTTGAAGCAAGGGTGGATACTTTGTCGGCGGGACAGCAGAAGCGGTTGGCTTTGGCTACAGCTTTGATACAGCCTTGTGATTTACTGCTTTTGGATGAGCCTACTAACCATTTGGATAGTGAAACCATTGGCTGGCTGGAGGAGTATCTGGCAGCCTGGAAAGGCTCCCTGCTGATGGTAACTCATGACCGTTATTTTTTGGATAGAGTGGCTAGCGGGATTTTGGAGTTCGATAAAGGCAGAACTTATAGTTATCAGGGGAATTATTCGGAGTTTTTGGAGCTAAAGGCGGCGCGGATTGAGCAGGAGGAAGCTGGGGAAAGAAAGAGACAGAATTTCCTGCGGAATGAGCTGGCTTGGATTCGCCGTGGTGCCCAGGCTCGTTCCACCAAGCAAAAGGCTAGGCTGCAGCGCTATGAGGAAGTAAAGAATCAGAAAGTGGATTTGGAACGGAATCAGGTGGAAATTGGTTTGGCTGGCAGTCGCTTGGGGCGGAAGATTATTGAGCTGGAGCATGTTGGCTATAGCTGGCAGGGACAGGTGTATATTCGGGATTTCAGCTATACAGTATTGCGGAATGATAGAATTGGTATTATTGGTGGCAATGGTACAGGAAAGTCTACTTTGTTGAATATTATTGCTGGAAGACTTCAGCCTACTGAGGGTATAGTGGAAATTGGCCAGACTGTAAAAATCGGTTATTTTGCCCAGACAAATGTGGAAATGGATGGCAGATTGCGAGCTAAGGAGTATATTCAGGAAGCAGCCCATTATATTACTATGGCGGATGGCAGTAAGCTGTCTGCTGGTCAGTTGATGGAGCGTTTTCTCTTTCCGCCGGATTTGCAGTATACGGAGATAAGTAGATTGTCTGGTGGTGAGAAAAGAAGGCTGTATCTTCTGCGGGTGTTGATGGAGGCCCCTAATGTGCTCCTTTTGGATGAGCCTACCAATGATTTAGATTTGGAAACTATGGGAATATTGGAGAGCTTTATTGATGATTTTAATGGGGCCATTATTTTTGTTTCCCATGATAGATTTTTTATTGACCGCATGGCGCAAAAGGTTTTTGTTTATACTGGCAAGGCGGGAGAGATTGAATGTCATGTGGGTGGCTATAGCGATTATCATCAGCGACTGCAGGCGGAGCAAAAAGCTAGAGCTGGTGCTTTGACTGATGGGGTGAATGTTAAGGCTAAGGATGGTGGGGCTGTAAGCAAAAAGAATTATCAGCAGGATAAAGTTCGGAAAAAAGGTCTTACTATGTCGGAAAAGCATGAATATGGTGAGATTGAGGCTGTGATTGCCAGCAAGGAGGGGGAACTGAAGATGATACATCTTCAGATGACTCAGTTTGCTACGGATTATGATAAGATACAGGAATTGACGAAGGAAGAAACTAGAGTGTCTGGGGAACTGGAGAAGCTGATGGACCGCTGGGCATATCTGGAGGAAAAGGCGGAAAATTCCTAAGTGCGTATTGGCATGAATTTTGATTTGCCGCTTTGCCTATCTACTCAAATATTGTAAATGAAAGTCGTTATGTCAGTGGGTTTTGAAATACAGCCTGCGGTCATAACGACTTTTGCTCTGTCCGACGTAAAAGTGTCATGCCCCTTCGGCTGTTGTCGAATCATTCTGCCTTTACTGTACTTAATAGCCACATCAGAGATAGTACCCACGAAAACCCGCTCTCGCTCCTAGCTAAGCCTAGCGGATGCTAAATTCCTTCTGCGCCTTACGGCTTGAACTCATTAAGCACCGAGGCTTAGCAAGGGTTTTCTTAGGGTACTATCATCTGCTGTTCTGTTCCAGTCAATACGCCAAATTTTCAAACAGTGCCAAAGCAGGAAGGTGCAATGAATACACAAAATAGAAGGCATGACATATAC
>SAMEA104315425__coassemble_2555_pt1 | contig 7712 bp, 7 predicted proteins | sample SAMEA104315425__metabat2_low_PE_026 | metagenome-assembled genome bin SAMEA104315425 (sample SAMEA104315425) | gut metagenome | biome: Monkey gut; feature: monkey-associated habitat; material: faeces | place: China | collected 2013
GATTCTTACTCCATCAATAAAGCCCTCTGTGGTGTCGAGAGTTTCGTAGAGAGCATTGTCAATAAAAATGCCTGCTACTCTCCCCTCCATAGCCATTTCAATGGTTTCCATAGCTTTGGCTCTATCCAGCACTTCCTTGAAGCTGCGCTTCTCCAAAGCCTCCGAAACCACATGAGGCTCAGCTCCTGCCTCCACCATATCTGCGGCTGCCCGCAGGGTAAAGGCACTGGTATTGGAAAAACGGAAATTACCTGTATCTGTTGAAAGCCCTGTATAGATACATAGGGCTACTGCTGAGTCTGGCGTAACAGCCAATTCCTGCGCCAACTGATAAATAATTTCTGCCGTAGCAGCCTTTTCTGCATCCAAATAGAGGAAATCTGCTTCCCCATCATTGGTGCGGTGATGGTCAATATTGATAATAGGAGCCTGACATTTGTTCAGCACCTGTCCGATTCTATCCTTGGACACATCCAGCATAATCAGATAATCTGCAGGATAGCTTTCCTTTTCCGGCTTCTGTATGGCCTCTATATCTGGCAAAAAGCCAAAACTCTCCGGAATATCATCGTCTATCAGCACTTCCACATTCTTCCCCAGACGTACCAGCATCTGATACAAAGCCAAAGAGGAGCCTAAGGCATCACCATCAGGATTTACATGAGTGGTAATCACCAGATTTTCTGCCTCCAGCATTTTGGCGGCTGCTTCCTTTAATGTTATATGCACAGGAACCACTTCCTTTCTAAAATTCAATTAACTATTTCTTATTATACAACAAAAAAAGCTGCCGCGTTATGGATTATTACCACAAAATACGACAGCTTCTCTATTTTTATTTACTCAGCATCCTTGCTGTGCTCCTGCTTTTCAATCTGCAACAGCAGCTTCTGAATATGATCGCTGTAGTCCAGAGATTTATCCAGAACAAATTTTAACTCAGGGGTAACTCTCAGGCGGATACGATGTCCCACCTCACGGCGGATAAAGCCCAGAGAGCTATTCAGACCAGCCCAGCTCTTGGCTATCTGTTCATCATTACCCATGATGCTGACAAATACCTTGGCGCTGCTCAAATCTCTGGTAATCTCTACCTGGGTAACAGTCACAAAGCCGATTCTTGGGTCCTTCAGCTCCTGCAGAATAATCTGGCTGATTTCCTGCTTCATGAGCTCCTGAATTTTTTCTATACGAAGCTGGCTCATATCTCTACCCTCCGTTTCTATAATCAATCCTTGTTTATATCATTGATAGAGGTCTTTACCTCCTCCATGATATAAGCCTCTATAATATCTCCTTCACGGAAATCCTTGTAATCCTTGATGGTAATACCGCACTCGTAGCCTGCAGCAACTTCCTTCACATCATCCTTGAAGCGGCGGAGGCCATCCAGCTCTCCATCAAATACCTCAATATTGTCACGGACAATACGAATCTTGGACTGGTTGGTAATCTTGCCCTCCAGTACATAGGAACCAGCTACCAGAGCCTTGGAGAATTTCATAACCTGACGAATCTCCACCTTGCCCTGAATAACTTCCTTGTACTTAGGAGCCAGCATACCGCTCATGGCTTCCTTAACATCGTTCAGTGCATCATAGATAACCCGATAGGTGCGGATATCAATACCCTCGGTATCTGCCACACGGCGGGCATTGGCATCTGGGCGCACGTTAAAGGCAATAACCAGAGCATTGGAAGCAGAAGCCAGCATAACATCAGACTCAGTAACAGCACCTACACCGGAGTGTACAATGCGGACACGAACTTCATCATTCTTGTTCAAGCCCATGAGAGAGCTGTTCAATGCCTCTACAGAACCCTGAACATCAGCCTTAACAACGATATTCAGATCCTTCAGATGGCCCTCCTGAATCTGGTTAAAGAGATCATCCAGGGAAACCTTCTTGGCATGAATCATATCGTTGCGCTGTTTCTCCATACGCTTCTCAGCAATGGTACGAGCCTGTTTCTCCTCCAGAGCTGCCAGTTCATCACCAGCTGCTGGAACATCGTTAAGGCCCAGCACCTCTACAGGAACAGAAGGCCCAGCCTTCTTCACATTCTCACCACGGTCGTTCAGCATAGCACGAACCTTACCGTAAGTAGTACCAGCCACAATGGAATCACCAATGCGGAGAGTACCAGACTGAACCAGTACAGTAGCTACAGGACCACGGCCCTTGTCCAGCTGTGCCTCGATAATAACACCACGAGCCTCACGCTTTGGATTAGCCTTCAGCTCCTTCACCTCAGCAACCAGCAATACCATTTCCAGCAGATCACTGATACCAATATTCTTCTTGGCAGAAACCTCTACCATAATGGTATCTCCACCGTATTCCTCTGGTACCAGACCATGCTCCATCAGCTCGTTCTTAACATTGGCTGGATTAGCACCTGGCTTATCAATCTTGTTGACAGCAACAATAATAGGTACACCAGCATCCTTGGCATGGTGAATAGCCTCTACAGTCTGTGGCATAACACCATCATCAGCAGCAACTACCAGAATGGCAATATCTGTTACCTGAGCACCACGGGCACGCATAGCAGTAAATGCTTCATGACCTGGGGTATCCAGGAAGACAATCTTCTTGCCCTGACACTTTACCTGATATGCACCGATGTGCTGGGTAATACCGCCAGCCTCATGGGTGGATACAGAGGTCTTTCTGATAACATCCAGCAGAGAGGTTTTACCGTGGTCAACATGGCCCATTACGGTAACAACAGGTGGACGCAGAACCAAGGTCTTTGGATCATCCACAATCTCTGGAATCAGCGTAGGATCTACCTCTGGTGGCAGCTCCTCTACATTAACTCCAAATTCGCTGGCTACCAAGGCAGCTGTATCAAAATCAATTTCCTGGTTAATGCTGGCCAAAACACCCATCTGCATCAGCTTCTTGATAATCTCAGCAGCTGTACAGCTCATTTTACTAGCCAAATCCTTGACAATAATAGTCTCGCCTACCTTGATGTTCTTCGGACGGGCTATTTCCATCTTTGGAGCCTGAGGCTGGCTATTCTTGTTGCGGTTGTTTCTATTGCGATTATTCTTGCCGCCAAAACCATTGTTGTTGAAATTGTTGCGGCCATTTTTGCCATTACGGTCATTGCGACCACCATTCTGGCGGTTACGATCATTTTTTTCCATTCGGTCAGTACGCTCCATCCGGTTATCGCGGTTATTCTTCTTCTCGTTTCTGTTATCATTATGGCCGCCGCCATTGCGGTCGTTACGGTCAGGACGATTGCTGTTATTCTTTGGTCTATCTCCTGCAGGCTTATGGCGCTCATTCTGATGGCCATTGCCACCATTGTTATGCTGATGCCTGTCGTTACGACGCTCCTGCTGGCTGCCATTATGCTTCTTCTGGTTGTCACCAGCATTATGCTGTTCACCATTATTCCGGCCCTGACGATTTTTGTTATCGTTACGCTCCCGAATACTGTGGCCATTGCCAGCAGCCTCACGATGATTTTTCTCCTGCTTGCCAGCCTGTGGCTGCTGAGTATGACTCTGCTGTGGCTTCTGAGCCTTGGCAGGAGTCTGTGGCTTACCATCATTCTGTGGCTTTGGAGCTGTCTGCTTTGCATTAGCCTTAGTCTGCTGTGGCTTCTGCTGGGACTGCAGCGCTTTGATTACCACCTGGCGGGCATTGTCATCCACTGTGCTGGAATGGGATTTAGCCTCAATATTATTCTTGTGCAGAATGCCCAAGATAGTTTTGTTGTCAGTATTTAGTTCCTTGGCGATGTCATATATTCTGTATTTTGACATTAATCCACCCCCGTTTCTCCATCAGTGGGACAAAAGCGGGCAATTGCATTGGCAAACCCTGCATCCATTACGGCCGCCACTGCTCTAAAGTCCTTGCCAATACAATGACCTAGCTGCTCTCTATCCCAAAGATAGACTATTTTTATTTTTCCTTGTGCCGCCATCTGCTCATATCGCTGACGGGTTTCTGCCGAAGCATCCCCTGCCACCAAGAGCAAATGGACTTTATTTCCTTGTACTGCCTTGGTTACAGCAAAATCACCGGAGGCCACTCGACCAGCCCGCTGTGCCATACTTAGCAGGTTCATTATCTTCTGTTCGTTCATCATTCTGAAAGGAGCTGCTTTAACAGCTCATCATATACAGCCTTGTCAATCTTGCTCTTAAAGGAACGATCCAGACCATGACTCTTAAAGGCCTTTTCCAGACATTCCTTGTTGTTGCATATATATGCTCCCCGACCAGCTTTCTTGCCTGTCAGATCTACAGAAAACTCCCCCTCAGGACTGCGTACTATCCGTACCAGCTCCTTCTTGGGATGCTGCTGCTGACAGCCCAGACATAATCTGGCAGGAATCTTCTTTGTTACTGCCATATTATGCTTCCTCGTCTGGCTCTACATCTGCTGGCTGGGAAGCTTCCTCTGGAGCAGCATTTTCCTGCTGGAAATCTTCTTCCTGGCCCAGTTCAGCCAGAATATCATCAGCCAAATCATCCTCTACAGGAGCAGCAACTTCCTCCTCCTGAGCCTGAGATTCGCTCTTAATATCAATCTTCCAGCCGGTAAGCTTAGCTGCCAGACGGGCATTCTGGCCTTCCTTGCCAATAGCAAGGGAAAGCTGATTGTCTGGAACCACTACTCTGGACATCTTCTCATTTTCGTCTACATCTACGCTGATAACCTTGGCAGGGCTAAGAGCATGAGCAATGTAAACAGCAGGATTTTCATCCCACTCTACAATGTCAATCTTCTCGTTGTGCAGCTCATCCACAATGGTCTGTACACGGAATCCTCTATGGCCTACACAGGAACCAATAGGATCTACGCCTTCTTCTCTAGCGCAAACAGCAATCTTGGAGCGCATACCAGCCTCACGGGCTACGGATTTAATCTCCACAATGCCATCGTGAATCTCAGGCACCTCCAGCTCAAAGAGACGCTTCAAAAGGTCTGGATGAGTACGGGACAGAGTAACCTGTGGGCCCTTGGTGCTGTTCTTTACTTCAATAACAATGGCCTTGATACGATTGTTTACTACATATTCCTCAGTAGGAATCTGCTCTGCTGGAGGCATAATAGCCTCAGTTTTGCCCAGATCTACAAAAACATTTCTGTTTTCTACTCGCTGAATAATGCCGGTTACAACCTCATTCTCTCTCTCAGAGAACTCGCTGTAAATCATGCCCCGCTCAGCTTCGCGAATACGCTGTACAACTACCTGCTTGGCATTCTGGGCTGCAATACGGCCAAAGTTAGCAGGAGTAACCTCTACCTCCAGAGTATCCCCTACCTGATAATTTGGAGAAATCTTGCGAGCCATAGCCAAGGAAATTTCCTGTACGGCGTCCTCAACCTCATCAACTACGGTTTTAATGGCATATACATGATAGCTGCCGGTAATGCGATCCAAATTAACTCGTACATTCTGTGCGGAATTAAAATTTCTCTTGTAGGCTGCCACCAGGGCATCCTCAATAGCATCAAAGATAATCTCAGGGTTGATACCCTTTTCCAAGCCCAACTCCTTGAATGCTGTCATAAATCCGCAATCTTTATCTTCTGCAGCCTTTACTTTTTTTGTTCTGGTAGCCACTATTTATTAACCTCCTAAATTTCATGACTGGTTACCAATCACTTGGTTTCTTAAAAATCTATATGCAGGTTCACCTTGGCTACCTTGTCCATTGGAATAGCCATATCGCCTACATTGATGGTTTCCCCATCATAGGCACTTAGTGGGCCTGTTACCACCTTTTTGCCATCTAGTGGAGCAAAAAGGCTTACATCAATATCCTTACCCATTTCCCGCTGAAAATCTCTAGGCTTTTTCAGCTCTCTATCAAGGCCGGGAGAGGATACCTCCAAAATATAACTGGTCTTGATAATATCCTGGGCATCCAGAAGCTCCTCCAGCTTTCTGCTAAGATCCTGACAATCATCCAGATCTACGCCGCCCTCCTTGTCAATAAAGACACGAAGGTACCAGTCACGCTCCTTTACGTAGTCCACTGCCACCAGCTCCAAGGCTGTATTTTCCAGCAGTTCCTCGACAATCTTTTCTACCTCTGCTTCAATTCTGCCAGCCACGCAAATCTCCCTCCTTAATGAAAATTCCTATCTTATTTCAAAGAAAAGAGTGGGTGAAACACCCACTCTGCTAAGACTTAAATTAATTGCTATGCTTATTATAGCATTTCTATTCAGGTATGTAAATACCTATTTACATATTAATCAAAATTTATACCTGACCTTTTATCGAAAGACATCCTGCGGTCATACTACTTCAATCTCAACAATACCTGCATCAGCTTTAATGGCTCTCGCTCAAAATAAGCTGTTTCCTTGACTAAAGCTTTGGAAAAATCTCGCCTATGATCAAATGATTTTGAGAACTCTCCCAGCACATCCAATATATTTCTTTCAGCCCACGCATTGTCTAAGGAATAGGTGCTATAAATCACCAATTGGCACAGTTCATAAGCTATCAAATATGAAAAATAATTATGCAAAAATCCACCGCTAAATGAATATGGATAAGCATGAAAAAGCCATTCATGCTGCCAATATCGTTCTAGGACACTTCCCAAACGCTCTTGCACCAAATGATGCCTTTCCTCATATACATTGTTATAATAATCATTCATTACCTGCCAATGCTCGCTGGATATTAATAATTCTTTTTCTTGTCTTAGCACTGTAATAATGCCATTCATAAATTGGTGATGAGCAACTGGATAATATTGCCAATTCTCCCACAGGTTTGAAATTTCCTGCTGGAAGGCATCACTATTATAATAGTCTATCAAACCTGCCACAGCTTCTACATCCTTTTGGCAATCCTCTACTTTATCAATAAACAAACCTAAAATCACTAATCTCTGCTCAAAAGTATAGGAAGTATTTTGCAAAATTGCTAATCCTCCCATCGTAATATGAACAGCAGCCAAATCATTAGGTACATTCTTCATGTTACAATTCTTTGCCATCAGTTTCCAGGCAGATGTATCCTCTTCACAGCTAATTTGCTGCAGTTCCATAGCATTAGGCGAAAGCAAAGCATATTCAGCAGCTACCGGACAAGTCATCGCCAACATTCTAAATTGATAATTACCAATTTGCTGTACCATTCTTGGGTACACCTTGCAGGTTTGAGATAACGCATCTTCTCCCATATTACGCTGTATGAAACATAAATTATCCTCACACAATAATGGACATACGGCCTTATTATTTAGCTCAATTTGAAAACCAGTCTGAATAGTTGAAGGCTGTATACTAGATAATATCTTTTTTCGCATAGCAGGATTCTTAATGCGCTGATATTTCTTATAAGTCTCCATATCAATATCTATACGCCATTTACCACAACATTTGGCATTACATTTGGAACCATCACATTGAAAATTACCTACATATTTAGGTTGCAATATTATGCTCTGATTACTCATTAGAAAATGTCTACCTTTCTCCATATATTATTTCACAAAAAGAATGGGGCGGGAGTGACAACTCTCCCGCCCCATATGCAATGGTAGTTCTAATAACACACCTTGATCCTTCAGGCTAGCAACAAGAAGGGGTGCGGAATTAGCATATTTAATTTATATATTTCAGTGGCAGGCATAGCCTTGCCACTGAATATATCATAGTAATTTGACAGCTTATCTAAATAGATTTGCCATCAACCAGCTATCCTGGCTATGC
>SAMEA104315425__coassemble_3133_pt1 | contig 6494 bp, 7 predicted proteins | sample SAMEA104315425__metabat2_low_PE_026 | metagenome-assembled genome bin SAMEA104315425 (sample SAMEA104315425) | gut metagenome | biome: Monkey gut; feature: monkey-associated habitat; material: faeces | place: China | collected 2013
CAAAAGTGTCATGCCCCTCCGGCTGTTGCCGAATCATCAAGGCTTATCGATACTGCCAATCCCAATAATTCTGCTATCCTCGTGGACAATAGGTAATTTCAAGCTGTGCCAAAGCAGAAAGATACAGTGAATATGCAAAGTAGAAGGCATGACATATACCCTTCACAGGTATATCGATGTGCCTCGCTTCTTAACGAATTTAAGCCATGAAAAGATGAACATCGTGAAGCTTTTCATGCGATTAAATGAGTTTAGCAGCGTGAGGCACATCAATATAGCGCGAGCGTGCCTGGAAGAGTATATGCCATGCCTACAAAAAGTGTATCAATAAATTGCCTCATAAGAGCGTGCCTGAAAGGGTACTCCCATATCGCCATATAGGTATTTGATGTATATTGGCAAATCAAAACTTATACATATACGAAAGGAAAATCAATATGCTAAAACCAATTATTCATGATCCAATTTTTCTTGCGCAAAAATCTGAAAAAGCCACTAGGGCAGATGCTCAGGTCATTACAGACCTAAAGGATACCCTAATGGCTAACGCTCAGCAATGTGTTGGTATGGCAGCCAATATGATTGGCGTTCTAAAAAATATCATCATTGTGGCAGATGGACCTAGACATCTAATTATGGTAAATCCCACAATTACTGAAAAAACAGGAAAATTTGAAACCGAGGAAGGCTGTTTATCCCTTCCCGGCATCCGCCCTTGCACTAGATACAAAAATATCACAGTCGCCTATCTGGATGAAAACTTCAAAAAACAACGCAATCGCTTCTCAGGCTGGACAGCCCAGATAATCCAGCACGAAATTGACCATTGCAACGGAGTTCTAATCTAAAAACCCAAACTGTAATCTAAAAAATTACCCACGCAAAGTCCCTTACATCTACTCAAGCTCTTCCTGCACCATATTAATCTGTACCGTCCATATAGCCAACTGAGTGCGATCCCGCAAATCCAGCTTGCTTAGAGCCGTACTTAAACTATTCCGCACTGTCCCCTCTGACAGCTTCATATACTGAGCAATTTCCTTATTAGAAAAGCCCCTCCCCACCAATTTGGCAATATTCCGCTCTGTTTTGGAAAGCTCCCTCACTCCTAATTCATCCACCTGAATAGCAAATTTACTCTGTCTTTCCTGCTGTTCTGCGGGACTAATAATCTCTGGTACATTTTCCCCAAGCTGAACCAAAGAAGAATTTTCAGCAAAAAGCTTTACTACCTTGGTGACAATATCCTTGTTCAACATAGCCTCTCCAGCAGCCACCTTGCGAATAGCCTCTGTCAAATCCGGCACAGAAATACCCTTTAACAAATATCCACTAGCGCCATATTTCAACCCATTAAATACATATTCATCATCATCAAAGGTTGTTAGAATAATAATTTTGGTAGCAGGATATTTTTCCTTAACTGCCTTTGTAGCCTGCACCCCATCCAGCTGAGGCATCCGCACATCCATAAGAATAATATCCGCTGGCTGTTTTTCCAGCAACTGCAACAGCTCCATGCCATTACAAGCCATGCCTACCACCTGAATATCTTCATTTATGTCCAAAACAATTTTCAGGCTTTCCCGTATCAAATCCTGATCATCAGCAATGATTACCTTTAACACACTTCTTCGCCCTTTCCCTCTAGTTGCTAATCCATCTTTTAATTTAGTTAAGCAATATGATTTATTGGCAGCTCTATCTCCAGCACAAAACCCTTGTCACTCCAATAATCCAATCGTCCCCCCAGCATACCAACCCGCTCTGACATATGATGCAGGCCAAAACCCTTTTTTATGTGGGCACAGCCTACCCCATTATCTCTAATTAGAATTTTGAGATACTCCTTCTCCTGCACCATAAATATTTTTACCTCCGTAGCATGCCCATGACGACTGGCATTGGTTAAGGCTTCCTGTACGATTCGATACAATACCTCTGTCTGATCCTCCCGCAGGTTCTCCGGAAAATCATCAAATTGCAGTTGAATCTTGACACCACTGGTTTCACCAAATTCCCGCACAACCTTGCCTACAGCCTCCTTTAGTGGCAAGGTTTCCAAATCCTCCGGCCGCAGCATATGCATACTCCGTCGCACATCCTTGATACCATGCTGGGCAGCAGCTCTGATTTTGCTTAGCTGCTCCTTGGTAGCCTCTGGGGCATAATCCATCGTGACAATAGAGGCATCCAGACCAGCAATAATTCCCGTAAGAGCATGACCTAAAGTATCATGAATCTCTCTAGCCAAACGATTTCTCTCCTTGATTTCTGTCATGCTGGCAATAGTCATAGCATATTCCCGTAGCTTCTTATTGGCCTTATACAATGCTCCATTGGAATTATTCAACTGGCTATTGGTTTTTACCAGCTGAGCATTCAGACTAGCAATTTCTTCTGCTTCCTTGCTTTTTTCCTGCAGCAACACCGCCATATATATAACAAAAAAAATAATATTTCCATAAACCAGCATATTTTTCATGGAAAGCAATGCAGCCTGAACACCATGATTATAATAACCTACATAGGAATCAAAGCCCACTACCCTAGGTTGCAGCATAGATACATTATAACTGATAATGCCATAGATAATCAGCATCGCTACCAACATAATAAACAGCCTGTTCCGCCCCTGATAGCAGTACATCAAATCTGCCACCAGCAGCAAAACCACCCCATCATAGGATAGGCTGATACTATACAACAAATAAATACAGCTTATCAGCTCCACCAAAAAAATTCCCAAGCGCCACATAACAGAAATTCCTGTTAAATGGCTGTACAAATAACCACAACCTGTTAGCACGCCAAAAGATAAAAAAGTATGCAGCAACATGGTATCCGCAGGCAAAGGCACTCCCGGCACCTGTTGCAAAAATTGATGAGCCAACATAGAGTGATTTATTTTCTGCTGAGTAATAGACATAAAGCCTGCCAAAAGCAATACTGCCAAGCCATTGTATATTGTCAACACCCGGTGAATAGTACCTGCGCCTATATGAATTTTTTCTTCCATGTATGTCATATGGGGTCTCCTTATAAAAATCTGCCCTTTAGCCATCTTAGATTCTTTTCCAGCTACCTTGAATATTAGAAAAGTTATTTTTATCATCCATTAGTATACTTTTTGCTATTCAAATAGTCAATGCCGCCTTAACAACGCCAAAACACCCTGTCGGAAACCCGACAGGGTATTGGGATACACTGGGTATAAATCAGTATATCAATGTATAGGGAGGGTGGATACGCAATTTAATAGCTGAGACCTGGATCGAAGAAACCGATCAATACACCAACAAAGGCGATTACTACCAACAAGCCCATAACTGCAGTTGGAGAAATATTCTTCTTGGCCATCAACCACCAGCAGAAGATAACAGCACCAGCAGAAAGCATCTTAGGGAAGATACCATCAAGAGTTGCCTGCAAAGCTCCGCCGCCAGGCAGTGGCAAGGCTGTAGTAATATTTATCCAGGAAGCGGCCACAGCACCAATAACCACAGTACCAATCATTAGAATAGAATCGCGGACAGCCTGAGCCTGCTCGCCAACCAAAATTTCAACAGCCTTACCACCTAGGGAATAACCTTTGTCAAAGGCAAATCTCATGCCAAACCACATCAGCAGATTCCATACCACAATATAGAAGATAGCTCCTAATGGACTACCATCAGCAGAAAGCCCCAAACCAATGCCCAAAAGGATTGGTATCAGAGTACCAACAATCAGAGAATCACCAATACCAGCCAGAGGGCCCATCAGACCTGCACGAATTCCATTGATAGCATCGCCATCAATAGGCTGACCATTGGCCTTGGCTTCCTCCATGCCAGCGGTCATACCAACAACCAGTGAACCAATCTGAGGCTCTGTGTTAAAGAAGGCAGTATAGGTCTGCATAGCCTTTTTCTGGTCCTCTTTCTTGTCATACAGCTCCTCTACTACTGGCAGCATGGCACAAAGATAACCAAATGTCTGCATATGCTCCTGGGAAAAGCAGGTCAGATTGCCGTAAAACCAGGAGAGAAATGATTTATTTAATGTCTTTTTGCTAAGTTTTTTCATAATCAAATATCCTCCTCGTCATCATCATCTACAGCAGCAGCCGCAGGCTTTTTGTTCATGCACATCATAACCTTGTAGTTAATTACGGCAAAGAAAGAGCCGATAATAGCAGATGCAATCAGGTTCAATCCTAGGCAGGCAGCCAGAGTAAAACCAAAGAGGAAGGTCAGGAAATCCAGAGACTTCTTTACTACCTGCTTCAAGAGAATAGCAACGCCAACTGCTGGCAGCAGGGAACCAACAGTAAACAGGGTTTTCATAGCAACGCCATCCATTGGCATATAGGCCTTCATCAAATCAACCATGCCTGCACCAGCCATAGTAATAACTACAGTTGGCAGGAAGGAACATACCAGATGAGAAATCCAAGGCAGACCCATATCTACCATATACAATCTATGGAATTTGCCTTCTTCTACTGCCTTCCAGCCAATATGCTGCCAAATCAGGTTCATGGTAGCAGTACCATAGAACAATACAGTACCCAGAGTACCTACAGCAGCACCCAAGGCAGCAGCCATAGACTGTGCCTGGCTGGTACCAGGATCAAGCCCCAGAGAATTTACAGCACAGATAGCCAGTGGAATACCAATATAGGATACGGCACGAACATCGGCAGAAACAGTGCCACCTGGTGTTACCAGTGCAATATAGATAACCTGAATTGCTGCACCAATAATAATACCGGAACGAATATCACCTAGAATAATACCTACAATTAAACCTGCTACCAGTGGACGGCCCAGGGTATAGTTACCAAAGGTAGTACCACCCAAACCAGGCATACTGGACAGACAGGCGCACAATCCTAATAGGATTGCCTGAAACATACTGATTTCCATTGTTTCTCACTCTCTTTCCTAAAAATACTTCATAAAATTATATAATACTTCTGCCCCAGAGCCGGTGCCCCCTCAGACAAGCCGGCTATTCTGTTGCAGTTATTACCTATTAGTTGAAACCAAACTGACCTCGGAATTTCTTCCAATTGCCAATGGCAGCTTCCTTAATCAAAGCAAACTCTACCTCATAGCCTTTCTGCATGATGGCTTCCAGAGCTTCTGCTTCCTCCTGAGTAATGGATTGATTATTGCCCAGCTTGGTTGCATCTGGACGGTCGTTGCATGGACCAATAATCACAGTCTTGACCTTGTCAGGTACAAATCCCTGGTCCACCAGAATTTTTTTCATATCAATAGGGTTTTTGGTAATCAGGAAATATCTAGTATCACTGTCAATAACTTTCTGACATTTCCTTTGCCAATCTTCCATGGTCCATACAAAAGTCTTTTTGCCGGAAGCACTCTTATAGGCTGCCTTCAATACAGAATTTTTAGCTGCAGCATCATTAACAGCCACAATACCATCACATGGATATTCCAGTGCCCATCTAGTACAGGTCTGGCCATGAATCATTCTATCGTCTACTCTTACAAATGTAATTGACATAATATTTTCCTCCTATTTCTTACAAATCCTCATCTTCATCATCTTCAACTGCTACAACAAATTCATGTACGCCAGCCTTGGCCTCTTCCATAATAGTATCTCCAAGGGTTTCCATATCCAGGGCCTCTCCAGAAAGAACCACTGTTAATGCCATAGGCAGACTCATACCTGCAAATGCCCGTGTGGTGTTTAACAGGCCTTTCTCAGCAATAACATTCATGGTAGTGGTCAAAGGAGAACCACCCATCAGGTCTGCCAATACAACCAACTTATCCTCTGGGGTAATCTTTTCCACCAGCTTGGCTACATTGACAGCCAGCTCATCTGCTCCCATACCGTCCTTCAAACCTGTGGACATTACATTGGGATTATCGCCAGCAATCATCTTAACTGCTGTATGCAGACCAGGAGCAAATTCCCCATGGCTGACCAAAAGTGTATAAAACATTTTCTCCACTCCTTATTGTGTAACTCTATTACCTCTTGACAATTATTATTTTAACAATTTTAGAATTAATTACAGCTGAATTTTGTCATATTGACTTTGGTTTTTGAGCATTACATTTGTCATATAACAGAAAAAGCCCAACTGCCAACGCAGCTGGGCTTAATAAAATATAATTTATTTTTCCAAATTCTGATTTGCCGAATACATCAATTATCTATACACTTCTCGTAGGCATGGTATATACCCTTACAGGCACGCTCGCGCTATATTGATGTGCCTCACGCTGCTAAACTCATTTAATCACATGAAAAGCTTCACGATGTTCACCTTTTCATGGCTTAAATTCGTTAAGAAGCGAGGCACATCGATATACCTGTTAAGGGTATATGTCATGCCTTCTATTTTGTGTATTCATTGCACCTTCCTGCTTTGGCACAATTTGGAACGACCTATTTTCTACGAAGATAGCAGAACTATTGGGATTGACAATATCGATAAGCCTTGATGATTCGACAACAGCCGGAGGGGC
>SAMEA104315425__coassemble_6241_pt1 | contig 3739 bp, 2 predicted proteins | sample SAMEA104315425__metabat2_low_PE_026 | metagenome-assembled genome bin SAMEA104315425 (sample SAMEA104315425) | gut metagenome | biome: Monkey gut; feature: monkey-associated habitat; material: faeces | place: China | collected 2013
AATAATCTCCAAATCATTCCATTTGTAAACATGGGATTCCTGGGTGGTAATACCGGCGCCAATTTCCGTTTCAATCCCTGAAATCATCTTGATAATACTGGACTTGCCTGCGCTGTACTGTCCCACAAAAACCAGCTTGATAGCACCATCATCAGGCTGCATAGTAGCTGGCAGTACATCTGTAGACAGATTCAGCTGTTCAAAGGTTTTCTTGGTTTCCTGCCGCAGCTCTTCCGCTTTATTACTATAGACATTCAAAGAAAATTCATTCATGCCAATTACTCCTCTTCACTGCACCATAGGCATACCCATATACTGATATACCAGTCTATACCTGTCATTCGCCTTAATCTCTGTCAGCTTGCACTCTGTAGGCTGAATGACAGGTACCTCATCCTCATTAAAGACTTTAGCAAATGCCCCTACTTCTTCTATTCTAAATGAGCCAATTAATTCTTCCGTCTTTTTTACCATTTCTCCGTAGAATTTACCAGCATTATCTAAAATCCGCAACTCCACTTTTTCCCCTATTAGCTTTGTCATTTGTGCCTCATAGCCATCAAAGCTGTCCACGGTATCATAGACCACTGTTACTTCCCCTGGTATACGGATGATTCTATCTACAGAGGACACCAGATTTTTACCTTCCTGAGCTGTTATATATCCTTCCGCCTCATGCAAAAGTTGACAGTTAAGCTGGTTGAGCAATACACCCAATTTTTCTGCTCCAGTGGCTTCTTCCTTTGCCAGGCCAATCAACATGGCATCCATCTGGGCAAGAGCATTATATAAGCCATCCACGCCCTTGCCAAAAATCTCCTCATTCATGGTATTAGCTATGCTATCCATTAATGTATCCACATATCCGCATTCATCCATGGCATCCTGCAATGCATCTCGAAGCTTTGCTTTAGCTTCTCTGATTTTTTCTGCCTTGCTGCTGCCGAATAACCAATTAATTAGCGTTACTGCTATGCCAGCCACTGGAAACACAAAAGCTAAGGCACCGCCTGCTATTGTTCCTAATAACTGGGTATCGGTTATACTGTCCATGGAAATATCATCAAATTCTGCATTAACACCAGCAAAGGTCAGCTCTGTTTTCAGGGAATCCATCAGCTCCCGCCTCTTGCGGCTGCATTTATTAGCCCTTTCTTGCAGGAAGCTCATGCAGTCAGCCTCCAGCTGCAGCTCTTCCTGCAAATATTCCTTCCAATCCTCACCAGCATCCTCATTGTCATAATTATATTCAGCAAACTCCGCAATACCATTAGCCAACTTCTTATGTAGACGCTTATAAAGATTATCAAATTTTGCCTGACTTTCCTCTACAAAAATTTTATTCCACTCAACCAGCTCCTGACATTTTTTCTGATACTCAAAAGCCTCTGTCAAGCTGCTGCCACTGTTTTCATACAGCATTTCCATACGTCCCTGCAGGGGAATAATTACCCGATCCAGGAAGGTCTTAATCCGCAGGAAGCATCCGTCCTGCTGTACCTTGGACAAAATATAGGCTTCCACCTCTGTAAAATTACTTACCTCCCACAGCTCTGGATTTTTATCCTGCCCCAAATAAGCCGCCTTAAGATGTACTGGCACAAAGGTCAAATCTCCCCAATCCTGCTGGAAATTGCCAGCAAATTGGCGGAACTGGTTGCAAATAGTCTCAATCCGCTCCCTCTCGGCCATTTTATTCCGCAGTCTCTTCATATCCAGAGAGCGTACCTGCTCTGTAATACCCAGCTTAACATTAATAATACCCAAAACCGGCTTGCCCAATCGACGCAGCTCTGCCAGATTTTTTGCTTCCTCCTGCTGTACACCATCATCGGAAATCAAAAACAAAATCAAATCTGCCGCCTTGGCTGCCTCCAAGGCCAGTCTATCATCCTCCCTGCCATCAAAGGAAGCAATACCAGGCACATCTGTAATTTTCATGCCTTTCCAGTGATAATCCCTCACATCCAAGGTTGTACGCTGGGAACCGTTACCTATGCTGGCTCCACTGCCGTGCGTCATAATCTCCATAAGCGTGGATTTGCCCACCATTGTACGACCAAAAACCAACACAGAAAACTCCTTCTGCTGTTTTTGCAGATAGCTCAAATCCTGCTTCAACTCTTTGTCCATCTCCATGAAAGAGGCCAGACCTTGCTTCTTTTTCTTGATTAACTCCTCGTCAGCTAGGCGGGAAATCTTTCCCTGCTGTTTATCTACTTTCTTTACTTTTCGCTCCTCCGCCAGCAGTGCCTGATGAATGGTATTCCAGGTATTGTTGGCAATATCATAACCCTTTTGAGCATAAGCCTGACACTCATGTAAAGCTGTTTCTATGTCATTATTCATAAAACATATCTCCTATCATAAAAAAATTTTCCTTAATTCGACTATTCTTATGTGATAAATTCATCCTCACTCTATTAAAATAACACATTTGCCCCCCCGTACAAGACATATATCTCTCCCAAAACAAATTCTCCTTTTCTACCTTGCCATCCTTTGATATGGATAGTGTACCACAAGCCATCCTAACATAGGTGACATAGCAGGCAACATTGAAAATTTTCCCTCTGCACCTCCTGTTACGTATTGATGAACAAAATTTACTGCAAAAAAAATAAGGAACAGCAAACTGTTCCCCATATAGCCATTCGCTTTCAAAAATTATTTATTTTCGTCATTATCAGTTTTTTCCGTTTTCGCTACACTTTCTATCATGTCAACGACTACAGCATTAAGCTGTGCGGCATTCTGCGATGTGATGACAGGGCGTCCAGTATCATTTTCGATATCCTGTCGAACCTGCCCAGCATAGCTACCGCCACGCCGGGCAATCTTCTGACTTTCAGAGAAGCCTCCTGGCTGATGTGCTTTTGACAACTCTGTGGTTGTTGCCTCTGCCAGCATATTCAGTACAATTTCCATCGTACTCATATTATCACGCAGGTTTTCTTTTTTCAGCCCTTTCAACTTCTTATATTGCCGAGTAGTCATGCCGGACCATGCTTTCGTAATTTCATCAGTGAGAATAGCATACTCCTTGCCTTGCTGTACGCCGCGCTCCTGCCATTCAGTGGTAAGCTCATTACGGACACGGATAGAAAGAAGCCGCTGATGAATCCAATCTGTATCATACCCCTTTTTCTGGTATGTCTCTAATGCACGGTCGATTGCCTGTTCAGGATCTATTGTTTCTTCAATACGTTCACGGCCGACCTGAGCAAGCCAGAGTTTGAACGGTTCAGCTTTTGGCGATGGGATAGACTGAATAATGCGTAAAAGCTGTTCCGCCGTTGCTGCCAGCACTTTACGCTTTTTACCTGTTGCACCCATCATTGCTACCTGGGGACAATTTGTCCCCAGGTAGCTTGCAAGCTGTTCATCACGCTTACGCATTTTTTTGAGGTAATCTGTTGGATTGGAGCTATCTGTCAGAACAGCAATAACATCCACAACAGAGAAATACCATTCTTCCTGTTCTTCATCCCATGCGGTGCGTATTTTCCTATCTTCAAAAAGCTGGATAGAATTATTTTTGTCCATATGCTTCAACCCCCTTTATGTGCTCCATTTTCTCGCCTCTTTTAGAAATTATGTTTGTATATATTTTATCATATTCACAGAAAACATACAATCGAACAGCGAGAAAAATTATTAGGATTTTTATTTTGTGCACTGCCAAAAAATCACGATGATTCGGCAACAGCCGGAGGGGCATGACACTTTTGCGTCGGGA